>Ga0208881_1000004_pt1 | contig 78361 bp, 73 predicted proteins | sample Knorr_S23_td_AAI_FD_185610 | JGI IMG/M metagenome (GOLD analysis project Ga0208881, IMG submission 185610) | Marine microbial communities from Southern Atlantic Ocean transect - Knorr_S23_td_AAIW_ad_876m_LV_B (SPAdes) (version 2) | ecosystem: Environmental > Aquatic > Marine > Oceanic | place... | reverse complement strand
TGTTGGCTAATAATCGGGTCAAGAATACCACCCAGGCCCACCAGGAGCAGGCGCTCGGCCCTCTGCATGAGACCCACGTTACATATGACCCCTATGCCCTCACCTCTAGCGCGTGCATAACTAACGAGTAGAGACCCTCCCATCGCGCAAGCAACTATGATCGTTAGTGCTACCGAATCACGGTAGAAAACCGCGAGGCCCACGAACGCACCAACCTCAGCGAATCGGTCTAAAGTAGAATCAAGGAATGCGCCACGTGGTGAAGCTAGCCCCTGAGCTCGCGCGATTCTGCCATCTAAAACATCGACCGTCCCACTGAGGAGTATGAGCCACCCACCTGGGTTGAGATTCCCGGTTCCGAAACAGAAGCCAGCACTTACTCCAAGGGCGACGCCAAGTGCGTTGAACGTGGTGGGTGAAATTCTGAGCCCAACCGCTATGCGCTCTAGGGGACTCAAGAACCAAAAGAGCCAGTTCCGCACGAACGAGCCAAGGATAAACCTTCCTCGGTCACTGATCTCATTTTGGTCTTCCTGTCGATAAGCTCCACTAACGACGTACATAACTGACGAAAGGAGGGTTACACCGACAACGATTACTAGCCCCAAGAGTTCAGAGCTCAAGGTCCGGCCTCATAGGCCAGCCGGTCAGCCACACGAACTGGCAGGTGATTCGACTGCGCTCTGTTACTCACTGGCGAACATCTTTCTTAGGTCTCGAAAGAAGAAATGTGATGGCTCTAGGCCAGAGGAACAGCAGTGGAAATCGGAGTTCAAGCCAAGTGAGTTTGATCTTCTTCCCGCTGTGCCGCTCTGCTTTTCTCACGATATATGGTAACCATTCCTCAAAAGTCACAGTGTGCTTTAGCGCTCGTATTCCCATTCGCAATTTCGATCGCATGAAGTGCCATCGCCACCTAAGTGCTTCCCAAGCGCTAGAGGGTGAGGTTAGTCGATACCTGCCTTCTTCGGCTACCATGAACCCATGTCGTTCTGCGTCAGAAAGTACGGGGCTAAGCACTTGGAGAAAGTGATCCACCTGCGCCTCATAGGTGTGTTGATGCCTGTCAGTTGCTTCCGGGCGGAACTCTCCTCGGTAGCATACTTCAAGTATACGGCGACCCAAGCCGTCAGCATCGACCGGCTCAGTGAGGTAGGGGGCCATCCACGTGAGTACACGACCTATCGCACCCGTTATGACAGTTTCCACCCATTCCCGGTCTTCATCTGAGGCGAACCAGATAAACCCCATCCTTTGAACCAGTCTACCGAGTAGATAGTGATCCTTAGGTCGCGGCCCAAGGGCACGGTCAAGGTGGGTTCGAGTAACCACATTACACTTCGCGACTTTGTCTCTGTCCTCAACCGGTGAATAGGCTATCACGTTGGGAGGTAAGATATATGCCATGGTTGACATCAAGCGCACTGATCCCCGCATGTGGCCTGAATTCTTGAGGGCAGAATAGAACGCTCTGTAGTCGTCTACCAAGACAATGAAATCGTACGCGCTATACCGGTTGGGGTTCGTCCCGTGGAGGTGTGAACCGTACAGCAATACACACCGCACCTGGCCTCCGCCTGCTTGCACTAGTCCCTCGGCTAGTTCCCGCGCACTAGCTAATCCCAATGCCACTCCATCCGTCATGCGATGGAATCCCCGCGCATCCGGGCAAGGCGGGCTACCATCTGGGTACGAATTTCTTCTATGAACGGATTTGGATCTGCTGCGGGATCATTCCACTCAAGCATGCTTACAAATTCGACTTCGCCATTCATCTCGCTTATGCCCCTCAGGAAGTCCTTGAACTTCGTATACTTCCAGAATCCGTCTCCCACGAGTATATAGACCTTCCAGACTCGAGCCTGGAGGATCCGCCGGAGCGCCGCTTTTTTGAACCGTCCTATGTCGCCATCCCTTGTCCTCGTCCCCTCCGGAAAAATCGCTACTGGCACCTCTGCCGTGCGGGCCGCCTCACTCAGATCATCAGTCATTCTGAGGGCGTCTTGCCGGTTTGCCGTAGGGTCAACGACTGGGTATTGATAGAGCCTGATCATGTGCGAGATTAGCGGAATCCAATGCCGGTATCGCTTACGCGTGACAATTAAGGGGTATCCACCTCGCACTGATGAACATACCATCGGAATGTCTAGCAGGGATTGGTGGTTCATGATTATGAGGACTCCAGGCTCAAAAGGGACCTGAGGTGGTACAGCGATACTTGCGCCACCCAAGAACACCATTGGCCTACTCGTGAGCCAAGCCATTGCCTGCATCCAGGCCCCTAGAACCCGTTTGCGGCTTGAGGGCATTAGCCATACCAAAGGTCCTATGAGAAGTCGCTGTACGAGATCGCATAAGACCATGCCCAAGGTCACGGCCAAGAGAGATAGAACCCCTCGTAACTTCAAATGAGTCGTCTCCAAGAACAGAAAGCGCTTCAGGCTGATGTGAAGCAGACAAGAAACGCTAACCAGTTACGCTGACAAGCATCAAGGCAAATAAGACTATGAGTCTACCGGATCACACATACTACGGCTTCCGAAATTGCGTGGGCGCATTTTTCGAAATGCCGACTTCAGACGCGCGCGCTCTACTCCCCACCCATCTTGAGCCACTTGAGATGCAGCATACGCGAAGCATTCTGGCCCTGACTGCATTTCAGTTTACACAGAGCGAGGCCGGGGAGTATGAGGAGGTCGTTCTGGCGGTGATTGTACCCCCAATGATTGAGGTTGGTAAGCAAATCCCGAAGGCTGCTTTTTATCCTTTCATGGTTGGGACTTCCACCGAAGCATCCCGGCTACATGCGATCGAACGTTGGCACCTTCCGCACTATATGAAGGATTTGGAGATATCATTCACCGAATCCGAACTACAAATGGATGTGAACGTCCGTGACGGAGAGGATGCAGTCCTCGATTTTACTGTGACCAAACACGATTACGTGCCGTCGAAGCACCTCTATAATGCATTTACAGTCGAGGAAGGCGTAGACGGGCACTTCAAGGCAAATATCTACATGGAAGCCCCTCACTCAGAGCACGAAGAGGAGGGAGGCTCACTCACGCTTTACGAACACCCAATGACGGAAGGGCTGACCCTGGATGACATCAATGATTATCCCTTCCGCGAACAGTGGTACGAAGAGGGGCTGCAAACGTTCGAGCCCCTCCTGACCCTATAGCCTTACTTTCTCACCACGGATTGACCCTCAGTGAACCGCCACTTTGTCATCTTTAATCCAGCTGCAGGTAGGGGCCGTGGCCTCAAGAGGATTGAGGTCTATCGGGCCCTCCTAGCTGAGCACATAGGCAGGGTGACTTTCGCCGAAACCACCCGTGCGGGGGAAGAGCGAGACCTCGCGGATCAAGCCATCGCCCAAGGCTATAACATCATCGTCGCTGTTGGGGGAGACGGAACCTGGGGTAACGTTGCTGACCGTGTCGCAGCCAGTGGTCGTGAGGACGTTGCTCTTGGGATTTTGCCGAATGGAACCGGTAATGACTTTGGGAGAAACCTTGGATATGACCCCTCCAGCCCCGAACGAGCAGTGCTTACTCTCGCAGCAGGACACATCCGTTTGGTAGACATGGGCCGGGTGGAAACCCTTAGTGCGGCTGAGAACACACCTCACGTCATGGAACAAAGGAATTTCCTGAACTTGGTCGGCTTCGGTTTTGACGTAGCAGTCATCGATGCTGCTGCCAATGCGCGGTTCTTAAAAGGCGAACTGCTTTACAAGATCACGGCGCTCCAGCAGCTCTTCCGGTTCACAGGTATCCGAGTGGGCATAACCGGGGAGAAGAGTGAGTTACGCGACGGGCTTCATCTGATGCTGACCATCTCGAATGGACGCTTCTTTGGGGGAGGATTTCCGATCGCGCCCGACGCAAGTGTTCAGGATGGCTACCTTCACGCTTGTTGCATCCAAGATGCCCCCGCACTTACAAGACTCAAGCTCTTTAATAGAGCTGAGAGGGGTCTCCACGTAAGCTCAGACCCAGACCGGGTAGAGGTCTTGGTTGACACAAGATTCAGCCTGGAATTCGACCAACCGCCTCGCTTTGAAATGGACGGCGACGTGAGGCAGGCCGCAGGCAATACCGTCGAGGTGAGCGTTTTGCCACAGATGTTAGGGGTAGTAGCACCAGAGAGGCTCTGAAGCCTACTCCTTCCTGAGGCTACCTCCGCCCACGTGCCAGCGCTCCTCTGCCAACCATTTCGCATCCTCTTCATCATGGCTCACAAGGACAATCGGCACACTCCTATCTAGGGCCCAATCACTTACAAGCTGTGATAGTTCAGCCCTCAGAGGCCTATCAAGGGCTGAAAACGGTTCGTCAAGAAGCAAAATCCTAGGTTTTGAAAGTAATGCCCGGCCCAGGGCCACCCTCTGCCGCTCGCCCCCAGAAAGCCTTCTGGGCCGCCGATCGAGCAAGTCCTCTATCTGGAGCAATGCAGCGGTTTCTGATACCCAATCAGGTAATGCACCCCCGTAGCTTAGGTTCTCTCGGACAGTCAGGTGCGGGAAGAGAAGTGTCTCCTGAGGGACCCAGCCCACCCGCCTGTCCCATGAAGGGACCCATGTTTCATTCGAGCTGTCCTGCCAATAATGCTCCTTAACTAGAACGGTTCCGTGCGCTCGGCGTTCTACGCCTGCCAGAATTCTAAGGATCGTACTTTTTCCCGCCCCCGAAGGACCCACTACGGCAATCCGAGTGCTTGCTGTATTCAGCTCGACCCTTAACCCTCCCACGGGGAAGGGAACCTCTAGGTCTAGGCCCAAACGGAAATTGGTGTCAGCGGGCATGTCGGTCTTCCAATCGACGTTTTTGTCTCCGCGAGAGCGCCTCAAAACCCAGCAAAGCGATTAGCGAGATCATCACACTTGCGCCTACCAGTACCCAGACCGCCTCTCTTCCGGTCGGTGACTCCAAGAGTGTATAGACCGCTAGGGCGATCGTCCGTGTCGACCCTTCAACATTGCCTGCCAACACGACCGTGGCTCCGAACTCACCGAGTGACCGCGCGAAAGCAAGGACTGCCCCAGCCGCAATCCCCGGCAACGCCAGCGGAAGCGAGACTCGAAAAAACGTTCTCCAGGGAGAAGACCCGAGTGTCCAGGACAACTCCTCATACATCGGGTCAACTGCCTCGAATGCACCACGCACAGAGATCACATAAAGCGGAAGACCTACGACCAAAGCAGCAATCGAAGCACCAAGGATGGTAAACGGTACCGGGAATCCAAGTGACGCGATTAGCCCTCCCAGGGGAGTAGAGGCGCCTAGTACGCTTAGGAGAAGGAAGCCGGTTACCACTGGCGGTATGACAAGAGGGGCCGTAACGACGGTGGAGAGAACTGTTTTCCCGGGAAAATCACGGCGTGCAAGTAGCCACCCGAGCCCTATGGCGGGGACTAGGCCTACCAAAGTTGCGAGGAAAGCAACGATAAGGGATAGACGTACCGCAGATGATACCGATGCTACTAAATCGTCACCTGTATCCCCCGCTGCATAACGTTCTTCCCCTCCATCGGGTATGTCGGACTGAGGTGGGCTGAATCCCGCCTCTCTAAGAAAGGGCTGGCCTGAGTCACCTAAGACGAAGTTCACGAAATCAACTGCTGACTTCTCGTACACTGTGGACCCTAGCGGGACTCCCCAATATTGAACTTGTGGATATCCGGGTCCTTCAAAAACGAACGCTATCCTGACCGACGGCTCTGCTTCCGCATCCGTCCGATAAACGATTCCGGCCGGGACCTCATCTCGTGCAACCCACTCTAGAGCCCCTCTTACTGATCCTCCCCTAACGATGCGCCCCTCAAGCTCTGACCAGACCCCCGCTTGTTCCAGTGCCGTTCGAGCGTACTTCCCAGCGGGTACGTTTTCACCAGCAAGAGCAATCCGCGAGAAAACCGAGAGCATATCAGGCTGTACGGGTACAGAAATATCTCGAGAAACCGCAATTACTAGATCGTTAGCTGCAAAATGGATAGCGCTGCCAGGGGATACGGTTCCTTGCTCTTCAAGCCACCGAATCCACTGAGGGTCAGCGCTGAAGAAAACATCTCCGGATCCACTTTGTGAGGCCTGGACCGCTAGTCGAGATGTCGCGTCAAATGAAAATACCAACGGGGTCCCACCCAACCTTTCCCATTCATCTCCGATTCTTGGCAAGACATCAGCGAGGCTGGCTGCAGCGAGCACCAATAGGACTGAGTCGTTCGCCTGTTGTCTTTTGGGGGGACCTTCACTCAATACAGCTCCTTTCAGTTGCATCGGAGCTAGTAGCGCCATCGACCAAACAGCTATAAGGATACTCTTTCTTCTTAGCTCCCCGAGCGAGAGTGGCTGGAGCTGTACCCAGCGGGCGCTAGTCTTGACTTTATGAAACATGGGGCCGCCAGGGTATCCCTAGGAGTAACACTGGACAAGATGCTCTCCTTGCTCAGGCGCACTGTTCTTGCGTCTTTTCTCGCCATGTCATCAGCACCTAACAACAGGCTGGTCTCCGAAACCTCTATCACGGTTCGGAGTCCCGAGCTTGACTCGTTTGGACACGTGAATCATGCCGTCTTCTTGAACTACCTAGAGCACGGCCGCTTTGAGGCACTCGAAAAAGCTGGGCTCTCTTGGTCCCGACTGGATGAAACAGGTCGAAGCATCTTCGTAGTCCGCATTGAGGTAGACTACCTCGAGGAAGCGAAGCGGGGCCAACAACTCTTGGTCCGAACTTGGGCACAATCTTTTAGGAGGACCAGCATGGTTCTAGGACAAGAGATTGTGAGGGAAGAGGACCCGCAAAGCGTTGTGGTACAAGCTGCCGTCACTGCTGTATGGATTGGGGCAAACCGAAAACCCCAACGTGTGCCAGAAGAAGTCCAAAGAGGACTGCTCGGAGACCTTAATAGCCTGCAGAACCTGGACTAACGACTGTGAGTTCTTTGGTGAGCTGGATCGGTAACGACGTTGTAGATCTTGAAAATTCTAGCCTCCATGGAAAGCTGGGGCACCATCGGTTTCTGAAGCGTGTTCTCACGAAATCTGAACAAGCCGTAGTCGCCAGGGCAGGGGAATCTGATATTGAACTCTGGTGTCTTTGGGCTTGTAAGGAGGCAGCTTTTAAGGCCTTCTCTAAGGTTCTCCGTACTCCTCCAGCATTTATTCACTCTGCTTTTGAAGTGTCCTGGACCAGGATGATTCAGGAAGGAAGTCCGAGTATCAGAGCTGGAAATGTTGTCTATGAAGGGCTCTCGGTACCTGTGTCTGTAGATTTTTCAGAAGGCGTGCTTCACGCCTTCGCCTGGACAGGCCATCTGAATGAACCGATTAAAGGAGTTCCACCAGCCGAGCTATATCATGACCTTGCCCGACTCGACGAACCCGGTGCTCCGTGGTCTGCCTCGTATCCCGAGTTGCTCAAAGAATTGACCGCAGAGGAACGGGCTGGAGTCCACTCTAGAGAGTCGGCAGCAGTCCGGATCGGAGTAAAGGCCTCTATAGCTAACACAATTAACGTGGCCCAAGACCACCTCCAGGTTCTTCGCCCTCGGAGTCCAACTGGCCGAGGCTACCCCCGACTACTTTTGGACGGCAAGCCAAGCAGTATAGATATCTCAATCTCACATCATGGATGCTGGATTGGCTGGGCGTTTCTTGTGACGGGCGACGATTAAAGAGAATAGGAGAAGGCAATGAAGACTTGCGTCCGAGTGAAGGCCAAGACACTGTGCCGGCGATGACCCATAGAGATCAGTTGAAGCACTTGTTGTTAGAGCGCTCTGTGCGTTTCGGTAACTTTACGCTCTCGAGCGGAGCCAACTCCACCTATTACATCGATGCACGCCGTACAACGATGAGCGCTGAAGGCCAGGTGCTAGTTGGTCGGGTGGGCTACGAGATGGTCAGAAAGAGTGGTCTTGAGCCTACACATCTAGGGGGCCTCACAATGGGGGCTGACCCCATCTCATATGCCATCGCTCACCGCAGCCACCTAGAGGGCCACCCCTTGGATGGATTCTCTGTCAGGAAGGAAGCTAAACACCACGGTACCGGGAATCGCATAGAGGGCGGGCTAGACCCATCTTCTCGCTGCCTTGTTATTGAAGACACCCTAACAACCGGCAAAAGCACTCTCTCGGCAGTAGAGGCCCTGCGTGAGCACGGAGTAACCATGGTCGGTGTTTTGGCGCTAGTAGACCGCTCAGATAACGCTGAAGACCTCTTCCGTGAAGTCGGTCTCCCGCTGCTCTCGATCTTCTCTGTGCAAGAATTACTGGAGGAGAACCAGCCGTAACAAGAGAATAGCTTGTTGGAAGGTGGAGAAAGGTATTTTCTTCGGTTAAGCAACCAGCCCCGTCCGTTTTAGTCTAGTAACCTCAAGGGCATTACTAGACATAGATAGTCCAAGTTCTCTGACTCTGAAGGCACTATCGTCACAGCTCTTTCAGGTGCCTTGAAGGCTATATCTACTTCATCTGTAGGCATATAGCGAAGTACTTCGAGAAGGTAATTTGCGTTGAACCCTATCTCTATCTCTTCCCCTTCATAACCGACTTCGAGCTCATCTTGACCTTCTCCAAGATCAGGAGTGAGAACATTTAAGTGGAGTCTATTCGATTCGAATTTTAGTCGTATTCTGTGTGTCTGGTCAGATGCTACTACCGCCATTCTTCGTACCGCTGACTCTAGGGCCTTTTTATCGACAGTCGCTACTTTATCGTTATCACGCGGTATAACCGCCTCATAATTTGGGTAAGTCCCTTCAATCAACCTCGTATATACCTCAGAAGTTCCAGCTCTAAAGCCTAGATGGTTTCCACTTCGCGCCACTTCTAGCAACTCATCTTTCTTAAAAAGACGTTGTACCTGCTGAAGAGCTCCTGGTGGTACTATAAAGTCAGCCGAAGAAGTGTCCGTAGATTCTGCAGGAACACCCATACGTGCTAGGCGATGGCCATTCGTTGAAACCATCCTCATCGCCCCATCACGGAGTTCCCATAAGACTCCGTTGAGTATCGGTCTACTCTCTTCATTAGAAACTGCGAAGGATGTGTGATGAATCAGACGGTTTACATCCGTTCCTGTTACACTCCAACCTCCTTCAAAATCTACTTCTGGCAGCGAAGGAAATTCGTCAGCTGGGAGACCATTTAACTTAAAATGACCCTTGCCGCTTTTGAGTTCGATCTGAGTTCCTATTGTAGATACTTCGACTGGCTGATCTGGTAATTCCTTTGTGATTTCTTGAAGCTTCTTACCAGGAGCAGTCAAGCTACCATCTTCTCTCACATCAGCTGGAACTTTGATTCGAACTGCTACATCCAAATCCGTTCCACTCATCCAAACACTTCCGTTTTCAGCTTGAAAAAGGATGTTCGATAAAACTGGGAGTGTGGTTTTAGATGGAATACTTGCGGATACCGCGGCTAGGCCATTATGGAGGTTCTGTCGGGTGATCGTGAAGTTCATTTAGGCGGTTCCTGAAACGGACCGAGTAGGTTTCAACAGTGCGTAGATACTATGTCTCTTTATTAAAGAAAAACATAGTAGTAGTAGTAGGTGTGGAAGTGTGGAAGAAAGAAACAAGAATATCCCTATCTAGTAGGTTCTATAACTATTTACCCTAATATGTTCCTAAGTGGAAAAGTGTAGAGTTTTCCACTAATAATCCAGAAAAATCAGGGAAAAAATAAAGGTGTGGATAAAGTGTAATTTATCCACGAGTTATCCACACGTTAGCCAGAAGCGCTATCTGTACCTGTGAAGTCTTCTCTCGCAGCGTGTACCAATTCCCTAAATACCGGATCCCGTTCCATCTCTTCCTCAACCTTTCGTATGGAGTGAATCACAGTCGAGTGGTCTCTTCCTCCGAAGAATTCTCCAATCCGGACGAGTGACAGATCAAAGGCTTCTTTGATAAGGAACATGGCGACTTGTCGAGGGACGGTTAAATCTTTTGTGCGCCTTTTAGAGGCAAGGGCATCAGCACGAACCCTCCACCTACGAGCAACAATTTCCCTAATTCTTTCTGGAGAAAGAACAGGTCCCCTTTCTCGTTGTTGCCCCAAGGCACCCCGGAATGCCTCTCTAGCTAAGTCGGGAGTAATCTCCCGGTTGGTCAGTGAAGAGTACGCCAAAAGCTTGATTACCGCGCCCTCAAGCTCACGTACTGAGGCGGTACATGAGTGGGCAATGAACTCGATCACCTCTGAGTCTAGGCTGAACCCGTCATCGGCTGCTTTCTTCTGTAGGATGGCCATTCGGGTTTCGTAGTCCGGTGGCTTCACGTCCACAACCAGGCCCCACTCAAAACGGGATACAAGTCGGCTCTCAAGGCCTGAGAGGTCTTTAGGTGGCCGGTCACTTGTTAGGACAATTTGGCGTTGGGCATCATAGAGCGCATTGAATGTGTGGAAGAACTCTTCCTGTGTCCGCTCTTTCCCCTCTAGGAAATGGATGTCGTCTACGAGCAGTAGATCCATCTCCCGATACTGCCTTCTAAATGCTGCGGTTGTCCCCTGCTGGATAGACGCGACCAGCTCGTTCATGAACTGTTCCGACGAGACATAACAGACACTCCTCTGGGGGTTCTCGCTCCCCATGTGGTGTCCGATGGCATGCATCAGGTGTGTCTTTCCTAACCCAACGCCTCCGTAAAGGAATAAAGGGTTGTACGTTTTAGCGGGCCGATTAGCTACTGCTCTAGCAGCGGCTGCAGCGAGCTGGTTATCAGCCCCAACCACGAACCGCTCGAAAGTGTAACGGTCATTAAGCAATGGTACGGTACTGGAGTTTGACGCAGCTGAAGGGGTGTCCCGGTCAGCTGCGTCCTCAATCAGCGGGCTAGTAAGATCGATCGAAGCGACTGGGGCTGATGAAACCGTAGCAGAACAAGTGACTGTGATCTTGATAGGCTTGCCGAGGATTGCTTCTGAAGATGCGGACAGAACGGGTCCAAACTTGTCCTCGAGCCACTCGACATGGAAACGCGAAGGCACCTCAAGGTGCAGCTCATTTGAAGTGAAAGCGACGGCTACAGCGGGCTTAACCCATGTCAGATAACTCTGCTCAGGAACAGAGGCTTGAACTGACTCTCGGATCCGACTCCATAATTCAGGGGCAGTCAATTCCACGATGTCTCTTCGTCAGCGGGGGGGATCCAGAGTGAGGAATAGCTAGAGACTGGCGACATGGAGTACGACGGACCTGCATCATTCGAAGGTGATACTGACGGGTGGGGTTGGCCGACCCGGGGCGCCGAACCTACCAAGCGAATCTCTAAAAATCAAACTTCTACATTCTGGGGTTGTCTTAGGGTATTCGTGCAGGGTTGAAGATAGTCACCGTTGACGCTTTCTCGCCGGCTCGACTATCTTTTTCAGCTCGTTTCTGGATGCAAGATATAATGGATTGGGTTACTCCCGATGAAGCCGACATACAAGCCGCGGAATCGCAAAAGAGTCAACACACATGGATTCCGCGCACGGATGAAAACTCGCGGCGGCCGAAGGGCGCTCAATCGTCGTCGGAGGCGGGGCCGCGCTCGACTGGTAGTCTCGATCGGCCGCAAGTAACACCAGCCAGGGCGGACCGCTCAGAACACTTCCCTAGAAGTGTCCGGATTCGGCGGAGCAATGAAATTCAGGAGATCCTCCAGCAAGGTAAACGGGAGAGTACGGGGAATCTCGAGATCTTTTTCGCCAATCCTAAGGCGCTGGTTTCCCGGTTCGGTGTGATCGTACCGAAACATGGACAACGAATCGTGGACCGAAACCGACTTAAAAGGCAATTACGTGAAATCGGTCGGCGACGGGTAATCCCTCACCTGAGCTCACAGGGCCGAGAAGGAGACGTGCTCATTCGGGCTACGCGCTCAGCATACAGAGCGAGTTTTGCTGAGCTCGAGAGGGAAATAAACAAAGCGGTGGAGGGGTTTTGTTCGGAAGAATCCTGATAGCGATTATCCGGGGATACCAAGGCGGAATATCGGTTTGGACGCCACCGACCTGTAGGTTTGTCCCCACATGCTCTGAGTACGCGATTGAAGTGATTCAGTTGCATGGAGCCGCAAGGGGCATCTGGCTTGCAGTGCGCCGAATCGGTCGTTGCCATCCTTGGGGTGACTTCGGATCTGATCCTGTGCCCCCGAGAGTGGAAATGAATTCGGCCGAGAGAGCATGTGTTACGGAGAGGGTTAGATGAACTTCCAGGCCCGCTTTGTCCTGGCATTATCACTCATGTTCTTGGTCATGATTATCACCCCCATGCTGTTTCCGCCCCCTATACCCGATGAAGCTGTTTCAGCGGATAATGCTACAGGAGCTGAGGTGGCCACGGAAACAGAGCCGTCTGCTGAAGTAGTTCCTACGATGCCCGAAATTGCCCCATCGCCGAGTGAGGTGCCAGAAGCAGTAGAGGCCGAAGCGCTCCCGGAAGAGAAGAGAGTTGTCGTATCCAGCCCACTCTATCGGTTCGAGTTCTCCAATTTCGGTGCTAGGCTGCATGTGGCAGAAATGTCCCAATTTGAACCACTAAACCATGACGGCCTCCTCGACCTGATCCCAGATGGAGCGGAGGGGTATCTCGGGCAAAAGCTGGTGGTTGGATCCGATACCCTAGACCTATCAAGGGTGCCATTCACTGTTGAACCGGAAGACGGACTCGCCCTTGAGGCCGGTGCGGACGCACAGATACTGCGCTTCACGTACCAACATCCTACGAGCGTATTCAGGTTCGAGACCGAGTATGAGTTTAGTCCCGATGAGTACACCATCCGTGTCAGAGGGAGAGCCTCGGGCGTGGATAGGCCTCAGCTTTTGACGGACTTAGGTGACGGGTTGGCCTTTGCTGAGGCGGACTCTGCGATGGAAGCACGTGAGATGGGATATGTGTATAACCATGTGCAGGAGGGCATCGACGAGACACTTACGAGTAAAGCAGAGCGGATGATTGTGGAAGGTCCGCTACTGTGGGGGGCACTTCGCAACAAGTTCTTCCTTTTGGCGATCCTTGCTGGTGAAAGCAATGAAACGACCACAGAGGGGGGCTATCTCGGGGGACTGCTCGTTGAAGAGGGCCGCCTGCCTGAACGGTTCCAAGTGACTGCTGCTCAAGTGGTTGGAGCCGAGGGCGATTTCGCGTATAGGCTCTTTTTAGGGCCTCAGGACTTCGAGATACTGAGTGCAATCGGTTGGGATATGCAGAATGTGAATCCCTATGGTTGGTCGTTTTTCCAAGTGATCCTGAAGCCATTCGTTTCACTGATCACAAAGATCCTCATTTGGGTTCATTCAAACTTGAATCTGGGGTACGGATGGGTGCTGATTCTGTTCGGTGTCGGCATGCGTATAGTGCTTTTTCCGCTGAACCAAAAAGCGATGAAGTCTCAGTTGAAAAATATGGCTGTCCAACCTCTCATGAAGGAAATCCAAGAGAAGTACAAGGACAATCCCGAGAAACAGGCGAAGGAGATGAAGAAACTGTACACGGAGCATGGCTTCAATCCGCTCGGTGGATGTCTCCCCATGCTTCTGCCTTGGCCGATGCTCGTCGCGTTCTTTTTCGTATTCCAGAGCACAATTGAGTTACGTGGTGTGCCTTTCCTATGGCTACCTGATTTGTCGACGAAGGACCCGACCTTCGTACTACCCTTCTTCCTCGGCGCATCGATGTTCTTGATGATGTACGTAAGCCATAAGTCGATGGATACTCCGAATCCTCAGATGAAGATGATGATGTACATGATGCCGCCGTTCATGATATTCATCTTCATGAATCTCGCGAGTGGACTGAACCTCTACTATGCGACGGCGAATATCGCGACGATTCCTCAGCAGATGTACATCGCCAAGCAGCGAAAAAAGATGCAGGGCATGAAGCCTCTCGGCCGCTCCCCACCAAGCCCTAGCAGATAGGCTACGCGTAAGCGGCTTAACCTTTCTTTTCGAGGGAGCTAGACGAGTGTGGACGTAGACACGATCGCGGCCATTTCAACCGGACCCGGTGCTGGTGCAATCGCTATGGTCCGGGTTTCGGGCCCGGAGGCTGGCGAGGTACTTCTTCGGCTGGCACCAGCGCTAGAAGAGATTCCTGCCCCGAGAACAGCGAGAGTGGTAGACCTCCGTGACCCAGACGATGGAGAGGTCATCGATAGAGCTGTCGCCACGTACTATCGGAAGCCGGAGAGCTACACGGGCGAAGATGTTGTTGAGCTTACTTGCCATGGGGGTGTTATGGCGCCCCGTCTTGTACTGGGCGCTTGTCTAGCATCCGGAGCTCGGCAGGCAGAAGCTGGAGAGTTTACGAAGAGGGCGTACCTGCGGGGGAAACTTGACCTCATCCAGGCAGAAGCCGTTTCAGATCTAATTGAAGCCCGAAGTAGAGCTTTTCACCGTGCAGCACTGCGGCATATGGAACGCGGACTATCGACTAGAATCACAGGTCTTCGTGAGAGTTTGGTGCACCTAGAGTCCCTTCTGGTTCACCATATAGATTTTCCGGAAGAAGACGAGCCCCCGGTGGCATTGGATGTGATTGCAGAAGAAGCGAAAGGGGTTGTTCGAGAACTGGACGCACTACTCGTCACAGCTCCAGAAGGGGAACTTCTTCGAGAAGGAGCGCTCACTGTGTTTGCCGGACGACCAAATGCAGGGAAATCCTCAGTGTTTAATGCCCTGCTGGGAGAGGAACGAGCGATCGTCACAGAAGAACCGGGAACGACTCGTGATGCGCTAGAGGAAACGGTTCAGTTAGGCGGCTTTCCTTTCAGGTTAGTCGATACCGCGGGGCTCCGGGAATCCGAAGGGCGCGTTGAACAACTCGGTATCGAAGTAGCCCTAAGGTACCTGAAGGGTGCCGACATCGTGCTATTCTGCATTCCAGCCTCTGAGGAAACTTCCGGGGAAGACAGGAGTTTTCTCGAAAAGATCACGGCACCTGTCGTTCTTTTGGAAACCAAGGCGGATCTAGCAGGTGGTCCTGAGCGGGACACTACAGATCTCAGAGGGTTGGCCGGAGCGGTCCGGGTTTCAGCCTTGTCAGGGCAGGGGCTAGACCAGATCCGGCAGCTTCTCCCAGAATTGGCCTACTCAGGCTTAGTAGGAGACCATAGAGACCAGCCAATCCTTACGCGCCAGCGCCATATCCGTGCCCTAAAGATTGCTCGCTCCGAAGTGGAATTTTTCAGAAGCTCGCTTGAGGATGGTCTCCCGGCGGAAATAGCTTCAACTCATCTTCGGCCAGCTGAGACAGCGCTGGAGGAAGTTTTAGGAGTGATTACCGTTGACGACGTCTTAGATGTAGTGTTCAGAGAGTTTTGTGTAGGGAAATGATAAGGCGGGCATAAGTGGCTGCAGATTATCCAGCTGAACCAGTGTCGGAGTCCAAGGACCAAGCATGTCTGAAGGTACCGGTGCGAGCTTATCGCGTTACGGGGCGAGTGCAGGGTGTCGGTTTCCGCTGGTTCACCAGTCGTGCTGCAAAAGAGCTGGGAATATCCGGGACAGTGCAGAATCATCCTGACGGATCAGTCAGAGTCCACGCAAGAGGTGCTCTGGCTGTGCTTGATCAACTAGAAGCAACAATTGCAAGAGGACCGGTGGCAGCGAGAGTAGAGGCCGTAGCGAGAGTAGAGCCGTCACAAACAGTCAAGGCTGACGGCTTCCGGATCGAGAGGGCTTAGTAATGGATGTACGGTACGATGTCATTGTGGTAGGAGGAGGCCACGCTGGTGCTGAAGCAGCAGCAGCCTCCGCCAGAGCAGGTGTGCGGACTGTACTGATTACTCCAGATCTCAGTCGCATCGGCCAGATGAGCTGTAACCCGGCTATTGGCGGTATCGCCAAGGGCGTCGTAGCACGGGAGGTTGACGCGTTAGGAGGTGTCATGGGCCGTGCTACGGACGCTTCAAGGATCCAATTTCGCATGTTGAATCGGTCAAAAGGACCAGCGGTTTGGGGTCCGAGGGCTCAGTGTGATCGGAACCTATACCCCGTCGCAGTGCGGTGTGTGCTCGATGAACTTGAGAGCCTTGACCTCTTTCAGGAGATGGTGAGCGACCTGGTTCTTGAAGGCACTCGAGTTACAGGCGTGCGGACACGGGGAGGGATCACCTTCTATGGGACTGCAGTTGTTGTTACGGCCGGCACCTTCCTTCGTGGTCGGATTCACATGGGCCAAGAAGCTGGTGTTGGGGCCGGCCGGGCTGGTGAGGCCCCTTCGATAGCGTTAGCAGAAGGGCTTGAAAGCCTCGGACTAGAAATGGCCCGCTTCAAGACTGGCACGCCACCAAGAATTGATGGCCGCTCTGTCGATTTCAGCCGTGTGGAGCGCCAAGATGGCGATGACCAAGCAATCCGGTTTGCGGCATATACAGAGGAGATCATTCCAGCCCAGAGACCGTGCTGGGTCACTTGGGCATCGGACGGACTCAAGAAGGTGGTCTCCGACAACCTTCAGAAGAGTGCTCTTCATGGTGGGGAAATATCGGGGAGGGGGCCGCGCTACTGCCCTTCAATAGAAGACAAGGTTATTCGATTCCCAAATGCTCCCCGACACCAGGTCTTTCTAGAGCCAGAGGGGCTACATACAACCGAGTTGTATGTGAATGGGCTGTCGACGTCGCTCCCCGCTGATGTGCAAAGGGACTTTCTCCAAACAGTCCCCGGCCTAGAAAACGTCGTAATGACAAAGGCCGGCTATGCGATAGAGTACGACTATTTTCCTCCCCACCAGCTTCGCCATTCACTCGAGCTGAAAGAAATTTCTGGCCTCTTTTTCGCGGGCCAGATCAATGGGACGACCGGATACGAGGAAGCAGCTGGGCAGGGAGTTATTGCTGGGATCAATGCTGCCCTCAAGGCCAAGGGGGAGGACCCCTTTATCCTCCGCCGGGATCAGGCCTATATAGGCGTGTTGATTGATGACCTGGTGACCCGTGGCGTTGATGAGCCCTATAGGCTCTTCACGTCCCGAGCTGAATTCAGACTACTTCTCCGTCAGGATAATGCCATACGTCGGCTGGGCCCCCTGGCACGTGATGTCGGACTACTCACCGAAAAACAGGCACTAGTGCTTAAGGATCGCCTTGATCAGGAAAATAAGCTTATAGCCTGGTTCCACGACACGAAACTTGCTCCAAACGATGTGGATCCACTGCTAATTGAAGCAGGGTCAGGGCCGCTTTCAGGGCCAGTTAGAGCCGTAGAACTTCTTCGGAGGCCCAGGGTCCGGGCGACGGACCTTTTGAGCGCTGGTAGCTCAGATAGCGATATCGGAAATCCGCAAGAAGGGTTGAGAGCCGGGGTACTAAGCGCTGTCGAAGTGGAATTGAAGTACGAAGGGTATGTCGGGCGGGAACGAGAGCGGGCTGCGAGGCTTGAGGAACAGTCTAAGTTGTTGCTGGACTATGACTTACCATATTTAAAGTTTGAGACACTGTCATATGAGTCGCGGGAGAAGTTGGCTCGGATAAGACCTGAGACATTCGCCCAGGCAGCTAGGGTCCCAGGGGTATCACCAGCCGACCTCCAAAATCTGCTACTCGAGGTCCGACGGACACGTACCAGGGAGAAGCGAGACCTGTAACACGTTGTGGTACAATAAGTTACAGTGTTTATAGCGACACTGTTTCACGTGAAACAGTTTTGTGCTTATGCCGCGCTGGCTTATCCGGGTGAGTGGCTACTTACGGAGGAGCTCGAAATGTGCGAGTGTGGGGTCTTCTTGGCCGTCGAAGTCAAGGTCGAATTCGGTATCGCCGTCCAGGATCAACACGCTGTCACCGACAAATTGGTAGGTCGAAATCTCATTCTCTCTGGTCGGGAACTCTCGGTTGAGCGCTACCGTGGTGGCGGTTACAGAGATTGTGCCTATTTCCGTCTGTCCTAGGCCCGCGTAAACGAGGATCGCGGTGTAACTCCCACTGGGTTGAATGTTGAGGTCGAAGGTTCCCCCGAGCTGAATCAGGTCGATGGAAACCTGGTCTGACACCGAGCTCGTCAAGACGAATGCGGTTGCCGCCCAATTGCCGACGAACGGCTCAATTAGGGGATCAGGACCAGTAGGTACCGGATCGCCGCATCCCAGGAAGGATAATGAGAGCAGGGATAATCCCTTAATTAGGCGAGTTCGCATCAATGTCCTCCAGTTCGTTGCCTTCTCATGCTACAAGACATTTCCTATCACGAAGGCGTTGAGAATGTATGGAGTTTAGCGTGAAAGTCCGAGGCCCGCTGTTAAATATGTGGGGGCTGGCTTTCGGCGTTACCCGTCATAACGATATATTCCTTGCCCTCCCGCTCCGGTAGAGCAGGATTGTTTAGCTTCTCGAGGGCTCATGTCGCACGTTATAGCGATCGCTAATCAGAAAGGTGGGGTTGGTAAAAGTACCACGGCGATCAATCTTGGTGCTTCCTTGGCTGTCGCCGAAAAGCGCACCCTTGTTGTTGATATTGACCCACAGGCAAATGCTACCAGCGGCCTAGGGATTGAAAACAGCGATCAACTCAAGACGATCTATGACGTATTAGTTCGGGGAACATCCATAAAAGACACGGTTTTCAGGCAACTCCACTTCCCGTGCCTCGACGTTATCTCTTCAACTAGGGATCTCGTAGGGGCGGAGATCGAACTAGTGAGCGCCTCAAACCGAGAAACGGTTTTGAGAGATGCTCTTGCGTCTATTCGAGGTCAGTACGACTACATCCTTATGGATTGCCCTCCTTCCTTGGGACTTCTTACTCTTAATACCCTTATCGCAGCAGACTCAGTGCTTATCCCGATTCAGTGTGAATTTTATGCGTTAGAGGGGATGACACAGCTACTGAATACCGTGCGCCTGGTTCAGAGATCTCTAAATCGTCGGCTTCACATCGAAGGGGTATTGCTGACGATGTTCGATGGTCGACTAAACCTCTCGAAACAAGTAGCAGCCGAAGCACGGGAATACTTTGGTGCCAAGGTTTATCGGACGGCAATACCTAGAAACGTTAGGCTAGCGGAAGCCCCAAGCTTTGGAAAACCGATAGTGCTGTATGATGTTCTTTCTAGGGGCGCGCAGGCCTACCTCGAGCTCGCTCAGGAAGTGATGGCGCAGAGGAATAGGGTAACCAGTGCCTCTCGCCCGGTGCTTTCAGCATGAGCCACGACCGTCTTGGAAAAGGACTGGGAGCACTGCTCGGTGACTATTTAGAGCCAGACTTACAGCCCGGTGAAGTGCAAAAGATTAGGACTGGATCGATTTTACCGAATCCGATGCAGCCTCGCCGGAGTTTTGTGCAAGCCGAATTAGAGGAACTGGCATCGTCGATCGAAGAGAATGGCCTTCTGCAGCCTATCGTTGTTCGCGCAGCAGCAGCAGATAACTATGAGCTGATCGCTGGCGAAAGACGTCTGCGGGCGGTCGGGATCCTAGGGTGGGACGAGGTGCCAAGCATTGTGCGGGAAGCATCTGACAAAACCCTCTTAGTTCTGGCGCTCGTCGAGAACCTGCAGCGAGAGGCACTCAACCCGCTTGAGGAGGCCCAAGGGTACGCTTCTCTGGGCGAGCAGTTCGACATGAAGCAAGCAGATATCGCGGCTGCGGTGGGCAAGAACCGTTCAACCGTCGCAAACTTACTTAGGCTCCTGAAGTTGCCCGTCTCAGTTCGCAGGTTGGTGGAGGATGGCAGCCTGTCGGCGGGTCACGCTCGAGCCCTACTGGCGGTCGATGACGCACTACGGGCAGCCGAATTAGGGCAGCAAGCGGCGAAAGAAGGGTGGTCGGTCAGAGAGGTAGAACGTAGGGTGGCCGGTATTTCAAGAAAGAAGAGGAAGCGGAAGAGGGGAGGGACCTCAGACCCGATGGTGAAGGCCTTCGAAGGCCAGCTAAGGGATCACTTTTCTACGCGAGTTACGGTTCGAGAGCAGGCAGGCCGTAAGGGCACTATCGAAATTCAATACCACGGCCCCGAAGATTTCGAGCGTATATACGAGCTTATGACTGGCCAGGAATCTTCTAGGGTTGGTGAATGAACCCACTGGGTCCGCGGGATCTAACCATCATGGTGGTTCCAGATGATGGAAGCGTAAGTCGCTCGTACCGGCTAACTTACAGTCGCTTACGTATATTGATGGTAGTCGGGCTTGTGGCCGGAATCATGTTTGTCGGTATGGCTGGGAGCTGGTGGTATCTTTCAGCGCGCGCCTCCCAAGTTAGCGACCTTGAGGTCCGCTTGGAGGCTATGGGTCGCGAGCAGGTTCGCCTCGAGGCAGTAGCTGCTGACTTAGCGTTTGCGGAAGCGCAGTATGCTCGCCTTAGGTCTCTTCTTGTCCCTAGCTTGCCACCTGGCGATGGCGGTATATGGCTTCCCCTTGCCGGAGGTAGTGCTAGCGATGGTGAGTCGGGGGGAATGGGAGTCGGCGGGGCGACAATACCTAACGTATGGCCATTGTCGGAGAAGGGTGTGATAACGCAGGGGCTTCTGCAGGGGGTGGAGGGGGACCACCCGGGCTTGGATATAGCTGTGCAAACCGATTCGTATATTCGCGCTGCAGGTGGCGGGAAGGTTGTTGAAGTTGGTACGGACGAAGTTTATGGGCTCTTCGTGGTGATTGATCATGGAGAAGGATATAGCACGGTGTACGCTCATACTTCAGCTCAGATGGTTGAACAGGGACAGCAAGTAAGAGAGCGCGAAGTTATAGCCCTCAGCGGCTCCAGCGGGCAGTCGACTGCACCCCACCTGCACTTCGAAATTCTTTTGAATGGGAGCGCCGTGGACCCCCTGACGATGGTCGAGCAGCCCAATTAGTGCCCACGCTAAAGGTTGCGGCTACCTTGTTGTTCGGTAAGCCCAAAGATTAAAGAGGCCGAATGGCACGTGAACGAAGGGGCAATAAGCCTTCCCCGGAGGCGATCATCTCTATTATAGGGCCAGGTATGAACGTTGTAGGGGACTGCGAAACTGAAGGGTCCATACGGATTGAAGGAAGTATTACGGGTAGTGTCCGAGCAGGGAAAGCAGTGGTTGTCGGAGAAGATGCCTGGGTTAAGGGAGACATCAGTACACAGGACGCCGTTGTATCAGGGAAGGTTACCGGCACAATCGTCGCGGCATCCCGCCTTGAAGTAAAAGCAACCAGCCAGATTGAGGGAGATGTACATGCTCGTCGCCTGCAGCTTGAGGAGGGGGGGGTCCTAAATGGGACCGTAAACATGGGGAGTGCATCTAAGGGCACCGCAATCGCTAGTGGAGAGAATCCGAGGGGCTAACGAAGCGGACGCCTTGCCTTGTGTTACAGGATTTCATTGAGCACAGATCACCGTAAGTGTGGCACTTCAGGAGGCTTAAGTTGCTGTCCTACAATGAGTTACAGATATGTGGTCTCCACACTGTCGTTGACCGATGGGGCTGGATATGAAATTAGAATCCATATTCCAATATCTTAACGGTTTACTGTTGGTTGAGGGGTATCCTGACTATCCTCACGCACTGAACGGCATGCAGGTGGATGGCCCAGGAGAAGTTGGACACGTGGCTGTTGCTGTGGATGCTTCTGAGGCGACGATCAGTGAGGCGGTAAATCGGGGGGCGGACCTACTGATTGTGCACCACGGGCTCTTTTGGAAGGGATTGCAGCCGGTGACGGGTCGGCATTTCCGGAAGATTCGTAAGCTAATCGAGGGGCAAGTCTCTCTGTATTCCTGCCACCTGCCATTAGATAGCCACCCGGAAGTGGGTAACTGCATTCTTATGGCGAGAGCTTTAGGGCTGGAGATTGAGGGACCGTTCGGAGAGCACCAGGGCGTGAATGTCGGTTGGTGGGGAAGGAAAAAGGGGGGTGTGGCGGGCGCGGCGCTCGCGGGCGAACTCGAGCTGATACTCAAGGGCCCAGTTCGGCTGATTGAGGGTGGCCCAGAGGTGATAGAGAGGATAGGGGTGGTAACAGGAGCAGGAGGCTCCTTCATAGAGGAGTCGGTTGGGTTGGGCCTAGATGCCCTGATTACAGGGGAGGTCAGTCATGCAGAGTATTTTGATGCGGTAGAGCTGGGAATATCTGTTCTCTTAGGGGGACATTATGCGACGGAGACGTTTGGGGTGAAGGCCTTGGGGGCACACCTGGAAGAACGATTCGGTTTAACCTGGGAGTTCCTAGAACAGCCTACGGGATTCTAGAAACGTCGGATGGCAGCGTCGCTAGGCACCTGGCATTGGCTAACGGTTCTCACGCATAGCGTCTCGCGCACCTTTGAACTCTTGACCAACATGCCAATTCGGCCAACTCACATCTGCCGCGACATCGAATAATACGGCAAGTAGCAGAGTACCCTGCTGTACAGCTCCATCAAATGTAAACTCGTCACTGAATTCATCAGACGGTGCATGGTAACGATTAGCGGTGTAGTCGGCCTGGAGCTGAGCCCCCCAACCCGCCGGTTGGCCACGGTAGTCCCGACCATGCTCGATCCAGAGGGAAGGAACTCCCGCCTTCGCAAACGGAAAGTGATCAGAGCGGAAAAAGAAACCCTTTTCTGGCTCGGCGTCGGGCCTGAGAGTGAGACCAAGCTGGGTGGCTCGGGGGCGAACATAGCTTCCTAGCTCGCTCCGCTCTTCTCCATGAACAATGATATCATCTGTGAGACCCCAGAGATTGGCGCCATCCAAGTTTATCTCTGCCACAGTTTGGCTGAGAGGGTATATAGGGGAGCGCACGTATCGCTCGGCCCCGAGTAGCCCTTGCTCCTCAGCAGCAGTGGCGATGAATAAGACAGAACGCCCTAGGGGAGCCTGGCTGCCAGAAATAGCATGGGCGACCTCGAGGAGTAAGGCGGTACCAGAGGCGTTGTCGTAGGCACCGTTATAGATGGAATCACCAGCAATGCTTTCGCCAACGCCGAAGTGGTCGTAATGGGAGGTTACAGTGAGATATTCATCCGGCCGAGTCGTACCTCTCCGCACAGCGACTACGTTCCGCGTCTCTACATCACGGTTGGTGCTCTCAACGCTTGCGTTCACGGTGATACCAGTCTCGACTGCGGTGAATCCTCGAATCGCCGCCCTACGCTTGAGTTCTTCATAGTCATAACCCGCAGTTGCCAGAGCGCGTTGGGCCACACTTTCTGAGACCCACCCGACCATTCCTGCTGGTCGAGTGTCAGTGGGGTTGAGAGGTAGCGCGAACTGTTCCCCAGACCAGCCACCACGCACTACGCTCCATGGGTAACCTGCTGGTTCGGTCTCATGGACGATTATGGCACCAAGAGCCCCTTGGCGAGCAGCCTCTTCGTACTTGTACGTCCAACGGCCGTAATAGGTCATCGCGACACCACCAAACAAGTCTGGTTCGCTAGGAGAAGCCGGTGGATCGTTCACTAAGATCATCAGGTATTTTCCCTGAACATCAATGCCTTGGAAATCATTCCATTCGTTTTCGGGGGCAATTGTGCCGTATCCGGCAAAGACAAGCTCAGCGTCACCACCTACCCTGCCTGCAAGCGGATCCCCTGCGTTGAGTACAAATTCGTCTAGATATGTCGGGGTGACTGCACCTTCTGGTCCTGTGAAAGACAGCTTTACCGTAGTTGGATCTGTGGTCATACCAACCATGGGTACAGTTTGAAAATATGACCCCACAGGAGCTTCTAGGCCGTACTCCGAGAATCGTTCGGCGATGTATGCCGAGGCCAGGTCGCCGCCGAGATGTCCGGGTCCTCTACCGAAGAAATCATCCGATGCGAGGATCCGCATATGATCAGCGATTCCCTGGGCCGATAGTTCCGGAAGCTCAGGCCCCGATCTAGATGTCCCTATGTCTGATTCAGAACTACATGCAGCCAAGATAGCTATGAGGCCAAGGAAGCTGTTTAGCCTACGCACACTGATCTCCGGATAAGGTTTGATATAGGGTCGCACTTTAGCAATTCAGATGCGAGCGGGACAGTTGTCTTGGTTTTGAAGGGAGCCCGGGTAGAGACCTAAAGCAGGGGCAGGGATTCCGTTGCAAGCCCATGGACGCTACGGTACCATCTTCTGCCGCGCCACAAACCATACTTGGTCCCGGAATCGCCGGGCCCCTTTGGTATAGAAGGAGTTTCAATGACTCGATGTTTAACCGCGATTCTTAGTGTCTTTGTGATCTTAGCCCCCTCGCTCGCAGCTCAGCGGATTCCTTCCCCTCAGCAGTATTTCGGATTCGAGATGGGGTCAGACCGAAGGCTGGCCAACTGGGACGAGTTGACCTCGTACTATGAAGAACTTGCTGAAAGAAGCCAGCGAGTGATTGTTGACACTCTTGGGACGACGACAACCGGTCACCCTTTCGTGATGCTCACGATCACGAGTCCGGAAAACCATGCCCGACTAGCAGAGCTACAAGACATCCAAATGAAGTTGGCAGACCCGAGGATGATCTCAAGCGAGTCAGAACTCAATCAGCTTTTCGATGACGGTAAGGCTGTTGCGATGATTACCCATGGAATCCACTCGACAGAAGTAGGCCCAAGTCAGATGGCAGCCCGGCTGGCTTACACCATGGCCTCGTCTAATGAAGAAAGGATCCTCGAGATTCTGGAGAACGTGATCTTCCTGCAGATTCCTTCACTGAACCCAGATGGTCTCCAGTGGGTGAACGACTGGTATAACGAGCATGTAAGAACGCAGTTCGAGGCAGCCCCTCTTCCTTGGCTGTACCACTTTTATACCGGGCATGATAACAACCGAGACTGGTATGCGTTCACGCAAGACGAAACTATTCTTACCGTAGGTGCCCAGAATGATTGGCATCCGCACATAGTACATGATGTGCATCAGATGGGAGGTAATGGGGCTCGGATATTCTTTCCACCCTATATCGAACCTTGGGAACCAAACATTGATCCGGCTCTGACAACAGCGGTCAGTCAGCTTGGTACCTACATGGCTGCTGAGTTAACAGCTCAGGGAAAAAAGGGAGTCGTGGTGAACGCCCAATACGATGCGTTCACTCCTGCTCGGGCCTATATGCACTATCACGGTGCTGCTCGAATTCTTTCAGAGACAGCCTCGGCACGGATAGCGTCACCGACGAACATCTCGCCCGAGGTATTAGGCCCCGGACGGAACTTCGATGCGAGCCAGCGATCTTGGAACTTCCCTAATCCTTGGGAAGGTGGCCCCTGGGGATTACCTGACATTGTGGATTACCAGTACTCCGGCGCCCTGGCACTGCTCACGAATGCCGCGAAGAATCGCCGGTTCTGGCTAGAGAACTTCTATGGCGTCAACAAGCGTGCTGTGGAAAAGTGGGACGCCTGGCCGGATGCCTGGGTCATTCCAGGTAACCAGGAAAACCAAACCGGTGTGAAGTACGCACTTCGGTCACTCGTCATGTCAGAAGTGGAAGTAGCTGAGGCGCAGGAAGCTTTTTCAGTGGATGGAGTGGACTTCCCGGCTGGGAGTTATGTCATCCCAATGAATCAGCCATATGCAGGCTTTGCGAATTCAATGCTGGAGGTACAGCACTACCCAGATTTGCGTGAATACCCAGGAGGGCCACCTCAACGTCCGTATGACGTGACTGCACACACATTCGGATATCTACTCGATTTTGAGGCTGTAGAGGTTGAAGGGAACCTTAGGGTTGAATTGTCCGAACCCATCACAGCACCAGATTTTGATTTTCAATTACCGGCGCATCTTAATGAAGTAGATGCACCGCGAGTGGCGATGTACAAATCATGGCAGGAGCCGATGCCGGCAGGGTGGCAACGCTGGGTTCTGGACCAATATGACATGGCGTATGACACACTTCATGATGCAGATATTCATAGTGGCGCCCTGGATGACTACGACGTCTTACTCTTCCAGGCGCAGGACGCGAACTCTATTAGAAACGGATTCCGTTCAGGAGAACTGCCTCGCCAATATACGGGTGGCTTAGGTGACCAAGGGGTTCAGGCAGTTAGCAGCTTCGTGCGAAACGGGGGGCGTGTTATAGCCATTGAGGCTGCAACAGACTTTGTGGCCGAACTATTCGACCTAGATATCTCTAATCTGACTTCAGGCCTTCCGAATACCGAGTTCTACATTCCTGGGTCAATCCTAAGGCTTGAACTCGATTCGGCATCGGAAATCAACGAAGGTATGAGAGACGAGATTTCTGCGTGGTACTGGCGGAGTAGTATGGCATACGAAGTCGATGATCCGAGAATTCGAATTGTTGGCCGCTATGGGCAGGGTGACCCTCTGCTCTCTGGCTGGGTACTTGGTGGAGAACACATAGAAGGAGAGGCGGCTATCCTAGAAGCCGACATTGGTGAAGGTTCGTTGGTCCTATTTGGTTTCCAGCCGAATTATCGTGCACAAACTGTTGCAACGTGGCCCTTGCTATTTAATGCGATGAGGAAATGACTGCTCTGGTCTGCCCGAAGTGTGGTAAGGCCGCCTCGGGAAGCTTTTGTCAGGAGTGCGGAGCTAAAGTTGGAGGGCACTTTTGTCAGGAGTGCGGAGCGCAGATTACTGCGACAGCGAAGTATTGTAACCGATGTGGAAACCGCATCAGTGTAAGCGAACACCGGGCCGCAGCTACTGCCACGCTTGGAGGCAAGAATCTCCCTTGGTGGATTGCGGGGGCGGCGATGTTCGCGCTTATCGTTGCACTGGCCACACAAATGATGCAGTCAGGAGGGCCATCTATTCCAACCGCATCGCCAATCACAAGCCAACCTGGTGGGGGGGCAATGACGGGTACGCCTCCGGACTTATCAACCATGACACCTGTGGAGGCTGCAAACCGCCTTTTTAACAGAGTGATGACGGCAGTCACGGCTGGGGATTCGACCGAAGCTCAGCAGTTCATGCCTATGGCTATTGGTGCTTATGAGCGAGCACGTCCCTTGGATAACGACGGCCTTTTTCATCTTTCAATGCTCCAGCGTACGGCCATGCAACTCGAAGCTGCTCTCAAGACTGCAGAGGAGATTCTAGAGGACAATTCAGACCACTTGCTCGGGTTGAGCGCTGCAGCAAAAGCTGCGGCGGAGCTAGGTCGTGGCGATATAGCTGCAGCGTACTATGAACGTGTGCTCGAGGTCTATGAGTCACAGATAGAGCAGGATATTGCTGAATACATGGACCATACTCCGATCACGGATAACCTCAGAACTGAAGCTGAAGCGTTCCTAGGTGGTCGCTAAGTCGGAGACCAGGAAGATACAGAGGGCTCTAGGGATGAGAGTATTTCTGACGGGAGGCACCGGCCTTCTCGGGTCACACCTGGCTGATGAACTTCGCTCGTGTGGGCAAGATGTAGTTGCTCTTAATCGACCTGGATCTGACGTAGCGTTTCTTAAGGCCCAGGGGTGCACTCTCGTAGAGGGTGATGTGAGAGACGATATAGAATCTCTCGCCAAACTAATGGCCGGGTGCACACATCTCGTACACTCTGCTGCAATTGTATACGGCGGTAGCTCTTGGCCGAAGGTCCGTGCTGTAAACGTGGATGGGACGCGAAATGTCCTTATGGCTGCTGTAAAAGCTGGAATTAACTTTGCAGTTCATGTTTCCTCAGTTGTGGTCTATGGGATCGTCGACGGGACTGTGACTGAGGACACACCACTTGATGGGCGGATCCACGATGGGGATCTCTATGCGCGTTCAAAGCGTCAAGCAGAGGTAATAGCGAGGGAGATTGAAGAAGAACACGGATTGCCTGTGTCAGTGGTTCGTCCATGTGGAGTCTACGGTGAGCGAGACCGTCTCACAGCGTTAACAGTGGCGAAGTTCCTGAGATTGCCGATCGTGCCCCTATTAGGATCGGGAAGAAATACCATTCCGGTGGTCTATTCAGGAAATGTGGCTCACGCGTTGCGTTTGGTACTGGAAGCAGCCCGCGGGGGCACCACGTATGATGTCGGATTCGACCTTCCGCTTAGCCAAAGAGCGATGCTAGAGGATCTTGCTGTTGGCCTAGGTAAACGGCCAATCTTTCTGGCCATGCCAGCGAGTCTGATCCGGAGAGGAGCCCGTGTACTCGACAGACTTGGAGCATTCATCCCAGGGGTGAAGCATCTTTCAATCTCTAGAGTGGCTGAGTTTGCTCTTGGTGAGAATCCGTATATATCAAGGCGACTTCGCGAAGAGCTGGGCTGGGATCCGCCCTACCATCATAAAGATGCTCTCATACGGACAGGTCTGTGGCTCACTGAGCACACCTGAGAATGATCATGATACCCAAAGATGCATATAGGGGATGCTTATGACGGAGATGAAGAGGGAATTCGAACCTGACAGGTACCGCGAGGGTTCAACACAAGATGAACGACTGCTTGAACGCGTCGAAGATCTCCAAGCCATGGGTATGGATGCGTGGCGTATTTTCCGAATCATGGGGGAGTTTGTCGAGGGGTTTGAGGAGATGTCAGAGATTGGTCCGGCAGTTTCAATCTTTGGTTCTGCTCGTGCAAACTCCGATACAGACATGTACCAAGAATGCGTAGAAACTGCTCGTCTACTCGGGGAAGCAGGCTTTGCCATTATCACTGGTGGTGGTCCAGGTATGATGGAAGCAGCAAACCGAGGGGCAAAAGCGGGGGGTGCTACATCGGTCGGATGCAATATTGAGCTTCCTTTTGAACAGGAGAGCAATGATTTCATCGATGTATCAATCGATTTCCGGTACTTCTTCGTCAGAAAGACAATGTTCGTAAAATACGCTGAAGCTTTTGTGATTTTCCCAGGAGGCTTCGGGACTATGGACGAACTCTTCGAATCACTCACGCTCATTCAGACCCATAAGGTTCGACACTTTCCTCTTGTACTTTTCGGGTCGGAGTATTGGGGAGGTCTGCTCGACTGGCTTCGTGAGACCATGGTCGCTGATGGTAAAATCACCCAAGAAGATCTAGACATGATTTTCGTCACGAATGATCCGGTGGCTGCACGGGACCATATAGTAGCTGGGTATAAAAATCGTATAGCGATTCGCGGCGGTTCTTAACCTAAGGCACAGAGGTTTGGGTCAGTACGGGACGCCAGCCATACTCACACTGTAAAAAAACCCTTCCACTGGCTACCTTTTTAGGCTCTGCGATCAGGTTGCCTCATCGGAAACATTGTGCGCCTGATGGCTCGGTGACACTGCGCCTGCTCCTGGGTCGGCCACCATGACTCGGGCCCTTGGCTGGAGGACGACCGTGGTCACTACCACGAAAGATATGAGCCGTGGTTACGCCCCCTCAGGGAAGGACTCGGGGGTCGTAAAGCCCAAGGGAACGCCCAATATTCGGGGTCATATAGGACTGGAAACAGTCGAAATGCGGTCGCGTAAACCTGATTGGCTAAAAGTCCGCTCGCCTGGCGGTTTGAACTATCTGAGACTGAAGCGCTTAATGCGAGCTGAAGGGCTCCATACCGTCTGCGAAGAAGCGGGATGCCCAAATATCGGTGAGTGTTGGGAAGCAGGTACGGCGACATTCATGATTTTAGGGGATGTCTGTACCCGAGCCTGTAAGTACTGCGGCGTAGCCCACGGCATGCCCACTAACCTAGATCTTGATGAGCCTCGACGGGTTGCCGAGACCGTGGCCCGTTTAGGACTAGAGCATGTGGTAATCACAAGTGTTAATCGCGATGAACTCCCAGATGGCGGTGCCGGGATCTATGCTGAGACTATTCGTCGGATTCACGAGCTCGTTTCTTCTTGCTCAGTGGAGGTCCTCATTCCGGACTTCAAGGGCGACGAGGAAGCACTTCGAGTGGTTGTTGAGGCTGGCCCTGCGATCATAGGGCACAATCTCGAAACAGTGGAGCGACTGCACCCGGATGTACGCCCAGGTGGTCGCTATTGGCGCTCGATCTCTTATCTCGGAGCTGCCAAGCGGATCGATCCACGGATACTGACTAAGACCGGGCTAATCTTGGGGATGGGCGAAGAAATTACCGAGGTTACGCAGGCGATGACTGACCTGAGGGCAGCAGCGGTGGACATCCTTACGTTAGGCCAATATTTGAGACCGTCCTCTATGCATATACCAGTCGCTCGCTGGGTAAGCCCGGACGAGTTTGCAGAGCTCAAGCGTATTGGAGAAACGGAATATGGCTTTAAACATGTCGAGTCTGGCCCGTTAGTGCGCTCAAGCTACCATGCAAAGGAGCAGGCACGAGAAGTGGAAGCTGGGACCCCAGGAGTAATTCAGGAGATCCTCGAAGGCGATGTTCTCGCACCGGCTGAAGTTAGCTTTGAATTCGTTCAGCTCGAGGTCGGCCGGCCTGGCCGCCCGATCCAAGGGGCGTGAGATGGCTAAGGCAAAGACTAACACAAGCAGTGGGGCTAAGACGAAGGATGTGCTTGCTCGCTATGGAGTGACCGCGAAGATCGCACTAGAACTTATGCAGGAGATGCTTCTATACAGGCGCTTTGAGGAAAAAGCTGAAGAAAGTTATGCGATTGGTAAAATCGGAGGCTTCTGCCATCTCCATATCGGACAGGAAGCTGGTGCGGCCGGCGTGATTAAAGTGCTTCAGCCAGAAGATTATGCTATCAGTGCTTACCGATCCCATACACAAGCTATAGCGAAGGGGATTAGCCCTAAGGCAGTTATGGCCGAGCTTTATGGTCGTGTCGGAGGAACTTCTGGTGGGAAGGGCGGCTCTATGCACGTTTTCGGCAGAGATGCCCGCTTTTTCGGAGGTCATGGTATTGTTGGAGGACAAGTTCCTCTGGCCACTGGTATCGGTTGGAAGATCAAATACCGTGGGGAGAGCCTGGTTTGCGTATGCTTTATGGGGGATGCGACTGTAAATCAGGGGGGCTTTCACGAGTGTCTTAACATGGCTGCTGTATGGGAACTTCCCGTGATCTATGTGGTCGAAAATAATCAATATGGTATGGGCACAGCCTTTGATCGGGTCTCTAAGACCGAAATTTCGACAAGGTCTGTGCCCTTTGATATTCCCGCCAGTTCCGTGAACGGTCAGGACGTGCTCTCCACATTCGAGCATTTCCGTAATCTTACCGAAGAGGTCCGCGCAGGTGGCGGTCCGCGCCTGGTGGAGCTGCGCACATACCGGTTCCGTGGACATTCCATGTCAGATCCCGTTTCCGGCACCTATAGGTCGACTGAGGAGGTGGAGCGCCAGAAGGAAGAGAGTGATCCAATAGCAATTCTACGGGACCAGCTTTTCGCTGAGGGCGTCCTTGACCAGGACACTCTTGACGAGATGGATGCTACGGCAAAGACAATCGCAGCAGAAGCCACCGATTTTGCTGACGAGTCGCCCATGCCTGAGCCCGAGGCACTTTATGAGAACGTTTGGGCTGAGACTAACGCTCACGGTCGCCTCTTTTTCGATGGACAAAGAACATGATCGCCCTACCAGCCACTGACGCCCTGCTGGCCGGAGGGTCTTCTTAAATGGCTACTATGACCTATCGCGAGGCGCTAAATGAAGCGCTCCGTGAGGAAATGGATCGAGATCCTGACGTCTTTCTGATGGGCGAGGAAGTCGCTGAGTATGACGGGGCCTATAAGGTCTCCAAGGGCCTTTTAGATGTCTTTGGTGACCAGCGCGTCGTGGATACTCCAATCAGCGAGCTAGGCTTTGCCGGTCTCGGTGTTGGTGCGGCAATGGCAGGACTTCGACCGATTATCGAATTCATGACGTTTAACTTTGCTTACTTAGCACTCGACCAAATCATTAACAACGCATCGAAACTGTGCTATATGTCGGGAGGGCAGTTTAAGGTTCCAATTACGTTTCGAGGCCCGAACGGTCCGGCGCTACAGCTTGGAGCTCAGCACTCTCAGGCGTGTGAGACTTATTTTCTGCATGCTCCGGGATGTAAGGTTGTGACCCCGGCGACACCTGCTGACGCGAAGGGCCTTCTTAAGGCCTCGATACGTGATGATGATCCGGTAGCGTTCATGGAGGGCGAACTACTCTATAATTCTAAAGGGGAAGTCCCAGAAGAAGATGACTTTGTCATACCCCTCGGTGTGGCTGACCTCAAACGCGTGGGCTCTGATGTCTCAATCATCACCCACGGTCAAATGGTACACGTAGCCCTTCAGGCTTCAGGTAAGCTTGAGAGTGAGGGGATTGAGGCGGAGGTGCTCGACCTCCGTTCAGTTCGACCTCTCGACGTAGATGCGATTCTTGAGACGGTCCAGAAGACAAATCGCGTTGTATATTTAGAAGACAGCTGGCCTTATGCGGGCACAGGAGCGCAGGTCGTCTCGATCATTCAGGAAGAAGCTTTTGATCACTTGGATGCTCCGGTGCTTAGAGTAACCCAAGCTGATGTACCTATGCCTTATGCCAAGAACCTTGAGGCCTTGGCTAAGCCAAGTGTCGAGCGAGTGGTTGAGTCCTGTAAGAAGGTGCTTTACCGGTGACGCGGATGATCCCTATTTCACTGCTATCTAGCCTGACAAGAGGGCCTAGGTGCACTCGAGAGGGTAATTACGCCCTTTCTTGGACGCTCCGGAGGTGAAAAAGATATGGTGACCAAGGTTCACATGGAGGCACTCTCTCCTACTATGGAAGAGGGCCAGCTTGTTCAATGGCTCAAATCCGAGGGTGATGAGATTTCCAGCGGTGACATCCTGGCTGAGATCGAGACAGATAAAGCTACGATGGAGTTGGTCGCACGAGGGGACGGGATGCTCCGGAAGATCTTCCTAGATGCAGGGGGTGTATCGGTGGTTGGGGCTGTAATCGCTGTAATCGCAGCTGCTGACGAAGATATATCGGACATTGAAGGAAGCTCGGATGGGAATGGAACCCAGCAAGCTTTACCAGAAGAGTCGTCTACCGGAACAGAACCTGTGGCCCCTGAGGCAGCAACCACTCCAGAAATCACCGCTGACACTCAAGGTACTGGTAGCGTTAAGGCGTCTCCGCTTGCTCGTAGATTAGCGACTGAGATGGGGGTGGATCTCCTGACGATTAAGGGGTCCGGTCCAGGAGGACGGGTTGTTAAACGAGACCTAGAGGGGGCGAAGACCGCCGTTTCGAACGCGGCAGCGACGACGACATGGACATCTGAGGAGAACGAATACGAGGACCTACCAACTTCGCAGATGCGGAAATCAATTGCGAAGAGGCTTGTTACCTCCATCGGTCCTGTGCCGACTTTCTACCTTACTGTAGAAGTAGACATGAATCGTGTGATAGGGGCCCGGGAGAGCATGAACAACATGCTCGAAGAGGATGGCTATCGCATTTCGGTTAATGACATTGTCTTGAAGGCAGTAGCAGCTGCACTCCGGCAACATCCCAATTGTAATGCACAGTGGCATGACAGCTTTGTGCGTCGCTTCAACGCGATTCACCTAGGTGTTGCTGTTGCAATTGACGAAGGCCTGATTACACCAGTTATCAGGAATGCGCACGCTAAGGGAATTATGCAAATAGCTGCTGAAGTGCGTGAATTAGCCGGTAGAGCACGGACAAAGAAGCTCATGCCTGATGAATACACTGGCTCGACATTTTCAGTCTCTAATCTTGGGATGTTTGGCATACAAGAGTTCACTGCGATCATCAATCCACCTGAGGCAGGCATTCTTGCAGTGGGTGGCATTGAAGAGACTCCGGTGGTTGTTAATGGTGAAGTTAAGGTGTGCCCACGTATGCGGATCACGATGAGCTGTGACCACCGCGTGATTGATGGTGCTCAGGGTGCACGCTTCCTCGCTACGCTGAAGTCTATGCTTGAGGAACCGACAGCCATTCTGCTCTAGCCTGGGGGGTCATGGGTGAAGTCTCCCCAGCAGCCCATCACGTTGTTCTTACGCAGGAGGCCTTGGGTGTCCAAACGAATCAAACCCCTAGTAGCTGTGCTGTGGCTCTCTGGTGCCGTCAGCGCGTGCAACTCAACAACCTCCGATCCCGCCGACCTTATTCTGGTCGATGGTCAGATCATTACCCTCTCCAACCAGGGTGTAGTGGAGGCTCTGGCAGTTCGCGATGAGCGGATTGTTGCGGTTGGATCAAATGCTGACATACGAGAACATCAGGGTCCACAAACGCATGTCATAGAGCTTGCCGGTCGCACGGTCATTCCTGGTCTCACTGATAACCACTTCCATGGGATTGGAGGCGGGGACGGAGTTGATCTTGCTGGAGCTCGTTCTTTACAAGAAGTCTTGAGTGCAATCTCTACTCGTGCTGAGGAAACACCTCCGGGTGATGTGATCATCACAAATAGTGATTGGCATGAAGGACAGCTTGACGAGCAACGATTGCCATACCGTGATGACCTTGATCGAGCGACTCAGAAGCACCCCATTGTCGTCGTCCGGGGCGGACATGAGTACGTGCTCAATAGTGCCGCGCTTGCATATTGGGATATCGATGAATCGACCCAGGCCGTAGCGGGTGGTCGGATTGGTAGATACATGGATGGTCGGCTCAACGGTGAGCTCGTGGATCGCGCGAAAGGTTTGGTGCAACTTCCGCTAGTGCCGAATCGAAGTCTTGCTGAAATCCAAGATGATCTCGTAGAGAGTCACAGGATTCTCAGCAGTCGCGGGATTACTTCGATCCGTTACCCAGGAGCATCTCCGGAGATGTATGACATGCTCTTAGCCCTCCGAGAGGAAGGTCGACTCAATATTCGAGTCGACTTCTTATACCGTGGTCCAAGGTCAGGGTCACCGGAGGTGTTGAACGCGGTGATGAAGGAGTGGGCCCAACCAGAAGGCAATGATTTCTGGTTACGAGTGGGTGGGGTAAAACTTGGGGTAGATGGTGGGTTTGAAGGTGGGTTAATGAGGGAGCCATATGAGGAACCCTGGGGAGAGAGTGGCATGTTTTACGGACTCCAAACGCTGCCACGTGAAGACTTTTTGGAGACAGTGCAAGTACTACATTCAGCCGGTTGGCGTGTTGCAACACATGCAGTGGGCGATGCAGCCATAGATTTAGTACTCGATGCCTACGAGGCTGCAAATTCAGAGTCTTCGATAGCTTCGTCCCGCTGGGTAATAGAGCACGGATTCATACCCCGTAGCGACCAGTTCCCCCGAATGAAAGAACTGGGCTTAGCTGTATCGGCACAGAATCATTTATATCTCGCTGCGCCTAGCTTGATCGAATACTGGGGGGAAGAGCGGGCCGCATGGACGACTCCTGTGCGAGCGTACCTCGACAATGGAATACCGATTTCTCTGGGAACAGACTCTCCTGTTGTCCCCTACGACCCCTGGTGGGTTCTACACCATTTTACCACGAGAGAAACGATCAGTGGTGGGGTAGTAGGTGCGGACCAAAGGATTTCGCGTGACGAGGCTCTGCGGTCAGCTACTAAGGGTTATGCCTATCTCACATTCTCGGAAGATTACAGGGGCACGCTTGCTGTAGGTAAGCTTGCAGACCTTGCTATCACAGCAGAGAACTATCTCACCTGTGCAGATCCATGCCTGGAAACGATGTTGATCGACATCACGATAGTGGGTGGACGAATAGTCTGGGAACGTTAGTGCTGGGCCTCTCCCTCTCGCGATTCAAGACCTTTGTACCATAGGTTGAATATCGACCTCATCGGATAATTCAACTCACAGCAAGAGGGGCACAGATGTCTGTTCCCACTTTCCGCTCTCAGGCGCCTTGGTTCCTGGTGTTAATAGCAGCAACTCTGCCGTCTTTAGCTAGCAGCCAGACAGACGCGGAAACCAAGAAGCTTACACTTGAGATGTATCTCGATCTCGAAAGTGTCTCGAATCCGCAGATCTCACCTGATGGTGCGCGTATCGTCTACACTCGTGGCTGGGTCGATAAAATGAACGACCGCCGAGAATCGTCGATATGGATTATGAATGCTGACGGTAATAAGAACCATTTCCTTGTTGATGGTTCGGGACCGCTTTGGTCACCCGACGGAACACGGATTGCCTATACTGCCAGCGGTGAGCCCGAGGGATCACAGATCTTTGTCCGGTGGATGGATGATGAGGGTGCAACGACCCAGATTACCCGCCTAGAGAAGGGTCCGGGTGGGATTGCTTGGTCGCCTGATGGAGAGTCGATCTCCTTCTCAATGAATGTTGATGGTGAACCCGCGTGGAGTGTAAACCCTCCGGGTCGACCCGACGGTGCTACTTGGACCGAAGGTCCGAAGGTGGTGACAAGAGCGGATTACCGTCAGGACCGACAAGGCTTCGTCGATGAGGGTTGGCAACACGTTTTCGTGGTACCCGCTGAAGGGGGCACTCCCCGTCAGCTCACTAACGGTGATTGGAATCATTCAACCGGGCGTTGGACGGCGGATGGAAGTGAGCTCCTTTTTTCCTCGCTGCGCACAGAAGATTCAGAACTCTCGTGGCGCGAATCAGAAATTTACGCAGTTAATGTTGCTACAGAAGAGATCCGTCAGCTGACGACTCGTCGTGGGCAAGACACGGGCCCGCTCCCATCACCCCGTGGTGACCTGGTCGCATATCGCGGCAGCGATTTCAACACGGATACTTACCGGAATTCTGGTGTCTATTTGATGAATCTGGACGGCTCCGGATCTCGGCTTATGTCTGGTGACTTCGATCGTAATATCAACAACATGGAGTGGGCACACGACGGGAGTGGGGTATATGTCACTATTAGCTATCAGGGTGCCCGCAACGTGCACTTTATATCCACCCAGGGGGCCGTAAGTGAGGTCACTAGCGGTGCTCACATGCTCGGACTTAGCTCCTTCACTGATCAAGGTTTTGCTGTAGCTACGCTCTCGAGCCCTCAAGTGCCAGCCGACATTGTTTCATTTGATCTCGATGGGCCCATAACCTTCCGACAACTAACGAACGTGAATGATGACATTATGGCAGGTGTCACACTCGCTGATGTCGAAGAAATCTGGTACGAGTCACTTGACGGGTTCCAGATACAAGGGTGGATAATCAAGCCTCCGGACTTCGATCCCAGTGAAAAATACCCCTTAATGTTGAGCATTCATGGTGGGCCTCACGGGATGTACAACGTAGGATTCAACTTTGCATGGCAGGAACACGCTGCGAACGGTTACGTGATCCTTTATACCAACCCGCGCGGTAGTTCTGGGTATGGCAGTCCATTCGGTAATGCGATCAAGAATGCATATCCAGGCAAAGACTTCAACGACTTAATGAATGGCGTTGATCTGGTGATTTCGAGAGGGTATGTCGATGAGCAGAATATGTTCGTCTATGGTTGTTCGGGTGGAGGAGTTCTTACTTCCTGGGTAGTAGGACACACCAACCGTTTCGCGGCAGCTTCAGCTAATTGTCCGGTCACGAATTGGCTCTCATTTGTCGGTACAACTGACGGCATAGGTTGGTACCGGAATTTCGAAAAATTCCCTTGGGACGATCCGAGTGAGCATCTGCGCCGTTCACCACTTATGTACGTTGGTAATGTTACGACTCCGACAATGCTAATGACCGGCGTGGATGATCTCCGTACCCCGATGCCACAGACTGAAGAGTATTATGCTGCGCTGAAGGTAATGGGCGTGGAGACTGCCATGATACGTTTCAATAATGAATGGCATGGTACGTCGAGTACACCATCTAATTTTCTTCGCACACAGTTATTTCTAAGGGAGTGGTTTAAGCGGCATGAACAAGGGCGCAGCATCACGTTCTAATGGGCTTCTGATGTAAGTTGAAAGCTATAGGGGCCGGTGTAATCGCACCGGCCCTGCTTTCTCTTGATTCAAGCGTACCGAGCACCTCATCTGCTTCCCGGTGGTGTTCACTTTACCCCCCTTCCCACTCTATCTACCTTCGTAGCCCCTAGGAATCGGAGTTCGTCCAGGGGGCATTTTCTGCCCCTGTTTCTTACAGAGAGGCATCTTGTCCGATAAGAAAAGTGAGCGCTTCGATCTCATTGTCGTAGGTAGCGGGCCGGGTGGTTATGTAGCCGCGATCCGCGCGGCACAATTGGGTTTGACAGCAGCGTGCATAGAGAAGGACGAGCTCGGGGGTGTTTGCCTCAACATCGGTTGCATACCGACAAAAGCACTACTTTCGAGTGCCTTACTCGTCAGCGAGATGGCTGGTGCCCACGAGCATGGCATTATTGCTAAAGACGTTTCTTTCGACCTAGGCCCTGCTCAGGCCCGTAGCCGTCAAGTAGCCGCTCAGATGGCGAAGGGTATTGCTCACCTCTTTAAGAAAAATAAGGTCACGCACTTAAAAGGTGTCGGTCGGCTCAAGGGTCGTGGAAAAATTGAACTGGAGACAAAGGACGGATCAAAGACTATCTACGAAGCCAAGAATATCATCTTGGCTACTGGATCTAGGCCCCGGGATTTACCTGTCTTGAAAATTGATGAGGACCGAATCTGGTCTTCAACCGGGGCACTAATGCAGGAGAAGGCACCGGAATCTCTGTTCATTGTAGGAGCAGGAGCAATCGGCATGGAGTTTGCCGATGTGTATAACGCCTACGGGAGCAAGGTCACCGTGGTTGAGGCACTGGAAAGAATCCTGCCGCTCGAAGATGCAGAGGTCTCAAAGTTTATGGAGCGCCTGTATAAGAAGCGCGGGATGGAGATCCATACCGGAGCACAGTTCAAGCAGGCCAAGACCAGTAAGGATGGTGTTTCTGTAACCTTTGAAGACCGTAACGGAAACGAGCAGACTTTGGACGTTGACTATGTCCTATCCGCCGTAGGGCGTGTTCCTAATTCCGAAGATCTTGGTCTTGATTCAGTAGATGCTAAGGTGGACGAACGTGGTTTCGTCTTAGTTGACCGGCACCTGTCTACGAATATTCCGGGTCTTTACGCAATCGGTGACGTGGCAGGCCATCAACTTTTGGCGCACAAGGCTAGTCATGAAGGGATCACTTGTGTGGAGCACATAACTGGACACAGCCATGGAATGGTGGACTATGATAACGTGCCGAATTGTACGTACTGTCACCCGGAGGTCGCCTCTGTGGGGCTCACAGAGTTACAGGCGAAGGAAATGGGCTATGACATAGAGGTCGGCAAGTTTCCCTGGGCCGCGATTGGTCGAGCGGTTGCATCTGGACACTCAGATGGGTTCATAAAGGTCATTCGAGACAAGCAGTACTCAGAGATTCTTGGTGCACACATTGTAGGTCCCCATGCTACTGAGCTGATCGCTGAGTTCGTTATAGGACGCCACCTAGAGTCTACAGTTGAGGAGTTAGAAAAGGCGATGCATCCTCATCCAACTTTGTCCGAAGGAGTAGCTGAAAGTGCACTCGCATCCTTGGGCCGGCCGATCCATATCTAAGACTTAGGTACTACTGAACTCAGGGCTTACAGCTTATCGGGCCAGAATGTTAATCAGTTTGTGCACAGGAATGGCGAAACCGTTTTTCTCAAGTGGATTGCAAGCCTGCTGTTAGTTCGACCGTAATCCCGCGGATTTCCAAAATCCGCAATAGAGCTTCGCCAATCTTATTGTTTGGGGTTGATGCACCGGCGGTAATGCCTAAATCAAAGGCATCCTGAGGAAGCCACTCCTCATCCAGTATCTCCTCAGCCCCTGGGTCCAGCTCGACCTTGTGTTTGATCGTGCCTGCCCCAACATCGATACACGATGCATCCTGAATATGGAATGTATCTGTGTACTGTCGGCAGAGGTGAGCGAGGTGGTTTGTGTTTGAGGAATTGTAACCACCGATCACAAGCATCAAGTCAGGTGGTTTCTCCATCATTTCCTCTACGGCATCCTGTCGTTCCTGTGTGGCTGAGCAGATTGTTCCAAAAGACCTGAAGTGAGCACTGGTGTGTTCTTCATCAAAACGCTCGACGATCGCCTCACGAATCTTGGCACCAATCGCCATCGACTCATTGGCCAGCATCGTCGTTTGATTGGCCACGCCGATGAACTCTAAGTCGACTTCCGGGTCAAAGCCGGCGGAGACCTTCGTCTTGAACTGAGTTTTGAAATCTTCAGTTCTAAGATGCTTGGGCCGCTTCGCTATGTAGTCGCATAGGAGGTCGGCTTCAGCCATGTCCCGAACGATGATGTACTTGCCTCCAGGGAACTTATTGACTTGAGATGCTGTGGCGCGGGATTCCTCATGAGTGTACTTACCGTGAATAACTGCCGTGAAGCCATCTCGAGCGTAGTTTTCAACACGCTTCCAGACGTGGAGTACCGACCCGCACGTAGTGTCTACCAGAATGCACCCGATTCCTCGAAGTGTCTCAAAGTCGTTCAGGGTGACACCAAAAGCTGGCAGGATTACAACGTCTTCTTTGGCCACGGACGAAAAGTCAAATACGCCTAGGTCCTGCGGGTAGATGAAGGAGATCCCCATTTCCGTCATCCGCTGGTTGACGTGCGGATTGTGAATGATTTCTCCGACGAGGTAGATCTTCTTGTTTGGGAACTTATGTACGGTTTCGTAGGCGTAATCGATAGCACGGTCAACGCCATAACAGAAGCCAAATTCTTGAGCCAGACGCACGGTGACATCGCCGAAGGTATCCGCATAACCACGTGCTCGAATACGCTCCACTAAAGCGGATTGGTATTCAGCATCGATGAGGGGCTGCATTTCCTTCTTGAGACCAAAGCCTTTACGAAAGTAGTTCTGCTCCATGTTTGCCTTGCGGTAATCTTGAGGTGTCACCGAGATCGGGTACCCCGTCTATCATTGACCGATCCCCGGAGCTGTTTTCATGATTGTATGTTCGGGTGAATTGTTGGATTACATAAGGGTGTTATGCAACCCGGACTAGTTGGGTTCATAGTGGGGCTGCAGTTGGTGGCCGGGAACCCAGGGTCTAGTTACAAGGGTACAAGGGTATATGGGTCTACTTGGGCGCCTCGCCTTTCTTTTCGTAATCGTACCGGTCATAGAGTTGATGATTCTTATCGAACTCGGTCGGGTCTTGGGTCTCTTCCCAACGCTTCTCTTAATTCTCTTAACTGGCGCGGGGGGTGCGATCCTCACCCGCCTTGAGGGGTTGAGGGTCTTTTTTCAGTTTCGGCAATCGATCGCCCAGGCACAGATTCCCAGCCAGGCCATACTCGATGGGATATCTGTGCTGATTGGGGGGGCTTTCCTGATCACACCTGGTGTGCTCACTGATGTTTTAGGGTTTTCTCTGCTTTTACCCCCCTCCAGGCGCTGGATTCAACGTCGGCTGCGTTCTCGACTTGAACAGAAAATTAAGGATGGCAGCATTCATGTGGTAAGCATGGGGCCGGGTCACGGATTCGGAGCAGGCTTTTCCGGTTCAACGAGCAGTAATTCTTGGACACCCAAAGCCGGGAACCCAGGGGCACAGGAGGGCGCACAGCTGCGTCGGACCTCGAAGAACGAGATCATAGTTGAGCCTGAAGAACAGTAAGTATTTACAGGTTCGCTAAATCCAGGGTTGGAAGGAGCTTTGCAGGTTGCCGGTGCTGGGTTGCTTGTTCGTATGCGTATGCGATCCTAATCAAGGCTCCTTCACTCCAGGCCCTTCCAAAGAAGAGGATCCCGGTCGGCAAACCGTGGACATATCCGTTAGGCACCGTAATGCTTGGGTACCCTGCAATCGCAGCCGGACCAGAACTCCCGTTGCTGGACACGTCACGGTTCACGAGGTCGATTTTCCAAGCAGGACGCGTTGTCGGTGCAACGATCGCATCAAGTTGATGCTCCTCCATGACTGCGTCGATTCCCTCGTCCCGTGAAAGGCGCCGGGCAAGTTCTTTTGATTCAAGATATTCACTTGAATTCAGCGAACCCTTTTCTTCTGCCTCGAGAAAGATTTCCTGGCCGAAGTAGGGCATCTCCCGGTCAGCGTTGGATTCATTGAAGACAATGATGTCAGCAAGCGTGGCCATGCCATTTGGCCTGCCGGACATTTCTAAATACGCAGCGAGATCAGCTTTCAATTCATACAGTAGCACCTGAAAAGAAGGCCCTCCCATGCTTTCTCTTGTCGGGATATTTGCTGGATCCACGATTATGGCGCCCGCTGCTGACATCGAGCGAATTGCTTCTTCCATGAGTTGGTCCACATCAGGCTGTGCGCCGAAGTAGCTGCGCTCAACGCCTATCCGTGCACCGCGAAGTCCATCCCGATCGAGAAATGATGTGTAGTCCGTACCGACGAAATCGGCAGAGGGAATCGTCATGGGATCACTGGGGTCGGGCCCAACTAGAGCTGTGAGCATCGCGGCGGCGTCAGCAACGCTACGGGTCATCGGACCTGCTGTGTCTTGAGTATGGGCGATGGGAATAATACCAGAACGACTAACCAATCCAACTGTGGGCTTTAGGCCCACGATACCGTTTACAGAAGACGGACATACGACGGAACCGTTGGTTTCTGTTCCAATTGCTCCTGCACAGAAATTCGCTGAAACAGAGGCACCTGATCCGGAAGAAGACCCGCACGGGTTACGATCTACTGCGAACGCATTTCCACACTGTCCACCGCGACCGCTCCAGCCGGAACTTGATCGAGATGACCTAATATTTGCCCACTCAGACAAATTGGCTTTCGCGAGAATAATTGCTCCCGCTTCCCTGAGTTTCGTCGCGACATGACTGTCCTTTGCCGCGACATGACCTTCCAATGCATAAGATCCCGCGGTCGTGGTCAGTAGGTCCGCAGTATCGATGTTGTCCTTGAGGACGATCGGAATGCCGTGTAGTGGGCTTCGGATATCTCCATTCGCTCGTTCCTCATCCAGCCCCCTGGCAATTGCGAGTGCATCCGGGTTTGTTTCGATGATCGATCGAAGCTTGGCTCCTTCACGGTCTAGGGCGGCTATGCGATCGAGGTAAAGCTGAGTGATCCCGACAGAAGTTCGTCGGCCCGAAGCCATGTCATCTGCCAGGTCGCCGAATGTGGCCTCTTCGAGTTCAAATGTTTCATTCACCCACCAGGAACGTTCGCTGCTCCCGGTTTCTCGGGAGTTTCTGGACTCGCAGGCTGTTGACCCGACGACAGCCGTAGCAACCGCTCCTAGCCCTCCGAGCTTCATGAATTCCCGTCGATCAAGGTTGGTCGCGCCGCCGTTATGCTTCGAATCCACGTTTCCCTCCCCGAGTTGCCACTGCGGTGGTCAGTTGCTGGCAAGCTGATGTGCTATTGGGTATCCGAGCAAGTCGGAGATGAAAGCAGCCGGGTCTTGGCCACTTACGAGAGGTACGGATAGTTTTGGTTTCCGAATCCAACGTCCCGAGCTAAGTGATCATGAGCCAAGACATTTCATTCCTGAAGCAACTTCTTGATGCCGCAGGGCCGTCAGGATTCGAGGTTCGTGCCGGACGTGTATGGCGCACCGAAGCGTCAACATTTGCAGGGCAAGTAGATGTAGATGCGACGGGGAATTCTTTTGCCGTACTGAATGTGTCTGGTAGCCCGCACGTTATGCTCGCAGGGCACATAGACGAAATTGGACTCCAGATCACCTATGTTGATGAAGAGGGGTATTTGTATGTAGCTGAGATTGGTGGCTGGGACCCCCAAGTTTTGGTTGGTCAGCGAGTCACCATACTAGGAAAGAGCGATGAAGTACCGGGAGTGATTGGGAAAAAGGCTGTTCATCTCATGACTCCAGACGATCGTGAGAAAGCATCCAAAACTCGGCAGCTCTGGGTCGATGTGGGTGCTTCTAGCAGAGATGAGGTGGTTTCACTCGGAATCCGAGTGGGAGACCCTATCGTGCTAGCGCAGAGTATGATCCACCTGGCGGGGAATCGGATCGCTAGTCGTGCGATCGATAACCGGATTGGCGCGTTCATCGTGCTTGAAACGATTCGAATGCTGTCTGATAACTTGCCAGCTGCGCGAGTGACGGCTGTTGCAACCGTCCAGGAGGAAATCGGGCAAAGCGGGGGCGGTGCCAGAGCGAGTGCCTACCAACTAGAACCCGACGTAGCAATTGTGGTTGATGTGACGTTCAGTACGGATGTTCCAGATGTGGAGAAGAAGGAGTTGGGTGAACATAGACTAGGTGGCGGCCCGGTATTGAGTCGTGGCTCAGCCTCGCATAACTCAGTGTTTGAGATGCTCTCCAGTGTGGCAGAAGAGGAAGAGATCCCATATACGATCCAAGCTTCGCCGAGGTCTACACGGACGGACGCAGATGGAATTCACCTGACGAGAGGTGGTGTCCCTACCGGTCTCATTTCAGTACCTAATCGCTACATGCATTCTCCGAATGAAGTCGTAAGTGTCGATGACCTCTTCAATACTGCGAAGCTAATTGCAGCGTTTGTTCGCAGACTTAGGGTAGAGACAGACTTCACACCGAGGTAAAGAGCATGGCTCAGCACCGTTGACGCTTTCCGGAGCCCCTTCTACCCTTCGTGCCCTACCGGCGAGATGATTGTTACCGTCGGTTCGCAGGGTGCTGGTAGAAAACGCTTTCAAGCCAGGCCCTCTCACCCGACCGCGCTAATGCGGTCATGACGTTCTAACGGATGTGATGGAATGCCTTTAGATGCCGGACAATTAGTAATCGAGTTGCAAGAAATGCGTGATGCCGGACACCTCTCTGACGCGATCTTGCGCCGCGCTATTCGATCTATCGAGGAAGCAGATGACCGCTATAATTGGGTTGGAGTATACCTCTTGAACGAAGCGGAACAGGAACTCTGGCTCCACAATTATGTTGGCTCTGGAACCGAGCACGCGAAGATTCCAGTAGGTACAGGAGTATGCGGTCAGGCAATAGAGCAGCGTACGAATTTGAATATTGCGGACGTCACTACGGAGGAAAATTACTTAGTGTGTTCACCAGATGTACAATCTGAGCTTGTCGTTTTGATACGAGCCGGATCAGACATCTTTGGTCAAATTGATATCGATTCTGACGAACCCGCAGCCTTCACAGAAGAAGATGAGATTGCCGTCATAAGTATAGCAGATAAGCTAGCAGAACAATTGGCTGCAGAACGGCGATAGTGGGGACTGAGAGGATGCCCTGAGGCTGCGGCCTAAGTGTCTAAATGCAGGGAATGCAGGTCCATTCACACTTGATGGGACTCGTACCTATATCGTAGGACGGGAGCGGGTGGCGATTATTGACCCCGGACCTGACCTAGAGAGCCATATCCGAGCTCTGGCTTCAGCAGTTGGGCCCGCTCATCACCGGAAGATCATTCTTACCCACGGTCATTCGGATCACGCAGGATCAGCGAGTTCACTTTCGGTGGCTATAGGTGCTGAGGTGTGGGGTCCAGCGGGCGTAGGATGCGTCGGTCACGTACTTGCAGATGGTGACGTGATCATAACTGACGAGGGAAATTTGATTGCGGTGAGCACGCCTGGTCATACCCCTGAGCACTTATCGTTTTACTGGGAAGCACAGCAAGCACTTTTCGCGGGCGACCACCTGTTGGGTAAGGGCAACACGACATGGGTGGCTGATTATCCGGGCTGTGTATCTGATTATCTTAACTCCATTGCTCAACTACGTATGCTCAGTCTTTCAGTGATCTACCCTACCCATGGGCCGCCACTGGAAAATCCAACTGAAGCGTTGAACCGCTTCGAAAGTCACCGTCTGGCTCGCATCCAACAGGTTGAGGAGGCCTTGGAACAACACCCGAGTATAGCTGCAGAGGAATTGGTGGCTTTCGTATACGGTGATGCTCTCCCTAATGGAATGGAGCGCGCAGCATCTCAGAGTCTGGAGGCGCTTCGGGAACATGTACAGACTCTTGGAAAAAGCTGACGAGGAACCTGTTGCATCTCTACTCATGGGCAAGGTATCCTCGGGCATGACCCGCCCCCTTCCTTCTACTGTCGTCAGCGATCTAGCCGAGATCGTTGGGCACGAACACGTCATCACAGACCCCGACCGTCTGCTCGTATATGAATCTGACGGACTCACTGCATATCGAAGGCCGCCACGTGCAGTGGTTCTCCCATCTTCAACTGAAGAAATTTCTGCCGTAGTGGGACTCTTACACAGCAATGGTATAGAGGTAATTCCGCGCGGAGCAGGTACAGGATTATCTGGCGGCGCATTGGCTACACCCGAAGGCGTCATAGTTGGTACTGCTCGTATGAATCGCATCTTGAAGATCGATGTAGAAAATAGAATTGCGATTGCTCAACCCGGCGTCATTAACGCTCATTTGACCGAAGCCACTAATCCCTACGGTCTCTATTATGCCCCTGACCCATCCTCTCAGAGTGCGTGCACGCTTGGTGGGAACGTTGCCGAAAACTCAGGAGGCCCTCATTGCCTGAAGTACGGTGTCACTGCCCGTTATGTTACCGGCCTCACCGTGGTATTGGCTGGAGGTCGGATCGTAGAGCTTGGAGGCGTGGGGCGAGATCCGTATACAACACTGGACTTAGTAGGTCTCTTCGTGGGCTCCGAGGGTTGCTTTGGCATAGCCACTGAAATTGAGCTCCGCCTACTACCAATCACCGAAGGTGTGCGAACTCTGCTTGGAATCTTCGAATCGGTTGAGTCGGCAGGCCGAGCAGTTACGAAAATCATAGCCTCTGGCTTGATGCCTGCAGCAGTGGAAATTGTAGATGGGCCGACAATCGAGGCGGTCGAAGCGAGTGTGTTTGCCGCTGGTTACCCACTTGAGGCCGGAGCCGCTCTCGTGATTGAATTTGACGGTACCGAAGCCGGCCTTGACTTGGACGCTGATCGAGCCGAGCAGTGCTGCCTTGAAGAGGGGGCTATCGAAGTTCAGAGGGCCACTGATCCGGAACACCGTGTGAAGCTCTGGACGGCTCGGAAAAAAGCCTTTGGAGCAATGGGACGGATTGCTCCAGACCTGCTTGTTCAGGATGCGACGGTACCCCGAACCAAGCTTCCTGAAGTTCTGGCAGGTATTGATGACATCGGAAATCGATACGGTCTGAAGATTGCTAACGTATTCCACGCTGGTGATGGGAATCTGCATCCAAACATCTTATTCGACCGCCAAAACCAGAATGAGCTCGAGTCAGTTGAGCGTGCTTCCAAAGAAATCATGCAACTTTGTGTGGATGCAGGCGGCACGATAACTGGCGAGCACGGAGTCGGCGTGGACAAACGAGAATATATGACGCTGGTTCATGGGCCAGCTGAGCTGGAGGCGATGGCAGCGGCGAAGCGGGTTTTCGACCCGGCTTCCCTGTTCAACCCTGGAAAAGTGCTGCCCGCAGTAGAGGTAAAAGGGGCGACTGATACTGCGAAGATATTGGCCAGAGGCGAATGAGAGTCGATCTAACTGATTCACTCTCGGGGCTCTTGCCGGGGGAGGCGTTCGGCCATTCTGTCGCGTCAAGTCTATGGGCTGCGTTACGTACAGGTATGGAAACGGTTGTTGCACCTGGATCAGCAGAAGAAGTGGCAACGCTACTTAAGTGGGCGACTGAGATGGGGGTTAGAGTGGTGCCCATCGGAACAGGGGCACACACGTACCCGCGTTATCCGAGGGATCCATTCATAGTGCTCACGACTTCGCGTCTCAACGAGATCCAGCATTATGAGCCAGCAGATTTAACAATGACTGCGAGTGCCGGAGCATCGATTCGGGATCTTTCAACTGAGACGACTATTCATGGACAGTGGCTCCCCTTTGATCCACCCGATGTGCCCAACAGGACCTTAGGAGGGCTGGTGGCAACAGGCCTAAGTGGTCCGCTGTGGGCCGGTTATGGACAACTAAGAAACCACGTCCTTGGGGCCACAATCGTATGCGGGGATGGACGAGCACTGAGGCTTGGCGGGAAGGTCGTCAAAAACGTAGCGGGGTTTGACATCCTAAAAGTGATGGTGGGCAGCCGTGGCGAGCTTGCAGTCATCACTTCTGTCACTGTTAGGCTTTTCCCATTGCCAGTCGTAGATCGGCTCCTTGTCCTTGAAGCTACTGACGTCTCTGAACTTGTATCTACTGCCCGGGCCGTTGCTACGGCACCGATCATGCCTGCGTCGATCATTCTAAGCGCGACCTCGGATGGAGGTAGGCTCCTGGTTCGCTTACATGGGGCTAGGGTCTCGGTAGAAGCCGATCAGAAAAGTCTTGAAAAGCATACGGGCGTCTCTTTTGAAGTCAGGAATACTCCTGAGGCCGAGTCTTTGCTGGTACAAGAAAGAGATAGCGGTATTAATACGGAACTTGCGGTTCGGGTATGGGCATTGCCGTCTAGAATAGGCGTGCTATTGGATGTTCTTAAGCAGGTCCCAGGGGTGAGGTTGAACGCAGATGTGTACGGCGGATCAGCTCGGGCTTATTTACCTGTGAACCTCTCGGACATCGAGTCCAGCCTTGCAGGTCTACAAAAGGATATCGAAGAATTGGGCGGTACCATTCGGGCACTCCGAATTCCTGCTGAAGTCAATGCTCCCTCCTACTTTACTAAACCTTTAGTGGATGAGGGGGAGCTTGCCGCGGGCCTTAAGCGTGCATTTGATCCGCATGCTGTATTGTGGGGCACCGAGTGACGGGCGTGCCAGTATACGAAGCGCTCGGACAGGCTCTGGACGCACAAAAGGAACGCCTGCTTCCTTGCGTGCATTGCGGCTTCTGCCTTCCTGCCTGTCCCACGTACAACCGCCTCGGGAATGAGGCGGATTCGCCAAGAGGTCGCCTTCACCTCATGCAGGCAGTTGTTGAGGGAAGGCTTGAACCTAGTTCTGAAGCATTCAGAACACACATTGATCGTTGTTTAGGTTGTCGTGCCTGCGAGCCAGTTTGTCCCTCGGGAGTCGAGTATGGGGCCTTGCTTGAGCTCGCACGTGAGACGGCGACTAAAGCAGCACCGCAAGGCTTGCCTACGAGATTTTTGCTCATGGTCTTAGGCACTCGTGCACTCCGAAGCCCCTTTTTCTTTATAGGACGTATGCTTCGAGGAACTAGACTCGCTGCACTGGGGGCCACCGTCTTGCCTTCATACGGTCCCTTTCGAGCGGTTCGTCTTATTCTGGCAATGTTGGCGTCAACGACGCGTTGGGAGCCAATGGCTTCGGAAGAGGCGACATCAGGAAACATTGATTCAGGAAGCCATGACGTTAGTCGAAAAAGCCGCGTTGCAGTTCTCTTGGGTTGTGTGCAGGAGGGACTCTTTACACGCATCAACAGCGCTACTGTGCGAGTCCTAGAGGCGAACGGGCACGAGGTGATATTAGTTGAAGGTCAGGACTGCTGCGGAGCTCTGCATGCGCATGGAGGAGACCTTGAACGTGCGCGGATGCTTGCTCGCACAAACATAAGGGCGTTTGAGGCATCAGGAGCGGACTTCATTGCTGTAAATGCTGCGGGGTGTGGGGCAGCCATGAAGGATTATGGGATCCTCCTTGAGAGGGACCCGGATTTCGTTCAAAGAGCTGAAGAGGTTGCGCTGGCCGTGAGAGATGTGTCAGAGATACTAGCAAGTTCAGGCCCCAGGATCGGTGCTAGTATCCCTTGTAAGATTGCGTATGATCATCCCTGCCACCTACTCCATGCCCAGGGTGTGGAGCACGCACCAATCACTGTACTGGAAGCTGTGCCGGATGTTGAGGTTCACATAGTTGCGGATGCTGAGGAATGTTGCGGGGGTGCTGGGATCTATGGCATCACGCATCCTGAACTCGGCGGATTGATTGGTGGAGATAAAGTGTCTGCGGTTAGGGCTTGCCTTGCAGACGCAGTCGCTACGCCCAATCCCGGTTGTATGATGCAGATTGGCGCTGGTCTCCGGCTGGAAGCCTCTAACGAAGGCGTTATCCACCCGGTTGAGCTTCTTGATGAGAGTTATCGGAGAGCGGGCTTCTACCGAGTTGGAGGCGCTGAGTGAGTAAGGCGGTCGATCGGGCTACGGCGATTTTGGCTTACTTAGAAGATCAAGTAGACGCCATGGTTGAGATGTTGATGGATCTCGCGTCTCGTGAATCACCTAGTGATGTTCCTGAATCCCAGGTCGGAGTTCAAGGTCAATTGACTAAATTCCTTCAGGAAATGGACTTTAGAATCCGACACGTACCAGGCCGAAAAACTGGGGGGCATCTTTTCGCGGTTCCAATAAATCGAGACCGAGATATGCCCGTTCAATTACTTGTCGGTCATACGGACACGGTCTGGCCACTCGGGACTACGGATTCCATGCCAGTTGTGATAGAAAATGGAATCGTTCGCGGTCCAGGTACCTTCGATATGAAGGGCGGTATCGTGCAAGCGATTTTTGCTCTACGCGCCATCCGATCTCTGGGTTTTGAGTTTCCTGCTACCCCTATCTGGTTCATTAATTCCGATGAAGAAATCGGTAGCCCAGAGTCCCAGCGATACGTACGAATGATCTCGCAAGCTGCTATTAGGGCCTTCATTCTTGAGCCCGGTTTAGGCACGGAAGGAAAACTCAAGACAGCCCGAAAAGGTGTTGGGCGTTTCCGCATACTTATCCATGGCGAGGCCGCACACTCTGGGTTAGATCCTACGAGCGGAGCTTCTGCCATACAGGAACTTGCCAATGTAGTGCATCAACTACACGGCCTGACTGATCTTGAGAGAGGTATTACGGTGAACGTTGGTGTTGTCCAGGGTGGTACGCGTGTCAACGTCAAGGCGGCGGAGGCGGAGGCGGAGGTGGATGTTCGAGTTGCGTCCATGGATGACGGAGAAGCAGTCACACACGCAATTCGAGGCTTAACCCCCAGAACGCCGGGTACATCACTCGAGGTTTTGGGAGGCATCCAGGCTCCTCCGCTAGAGCGGACCCCCCGGAATCGCAGGCTCTGGGAAGCTGCTCGGGCTGCAGGAAATCGACTTGGAATCGAACTAGAAGAGGGCACTTCCGGAGGTGCATCTGACGGAAACACTACGAGCCAATACGCTGCAACTCTTGATGGCCTTGGCTCGCTTGGTGATGGTGCCCATGCCCTCCACGAGCATGTTGTTGCCAAGGCTTTACCAAGCCGCGCAGCTCTATTAGCTGAACTGCTGCTTAGTCCCGTCTCCTCAGGTGATGAATGGTAGCGGGCCAAAAAGCTGGCTCACACGTAATTCGCCCATTTGAGACGATGCAGGAATTTCACAGCTGTGTTGAACTTCAAGAGCAGACGTGGGGGCTCGGTTTTTCCGAGCGAGTTCCGACCGCGATTCTGAAGGTTTCTCAGATTTTGGGTGGCGTGGCAGCAGGCGCATATAGTGAAGATGGAGACCTGGAAGGTTTCGTATTTGGTATGACCGGGATCAGGGATGGGCAACTTGTGCATTGGTCAGATATGCTCGCAGTTATTGAGCATGCGCGAGATGCCGGTTTGGGCACACAACTCAAGGCTTACCAGCGAGAGCAGGTGCTAGCACGGGGTGTCGAGAAGATGCTCTGGACATTCGACCCCCTGCAGTCACGTAATGCCTACCTCAACTTTGCAAAATTAGGAATTGTGGTCCAGGAATACGTGGAAAACATGTATGGGGAAACGGACTCCCCACTTCATCAGGGGGTAGGAACCGACCGGTTTGTAGCCTTGTGGGAGCTAACCTCGCTTCGTGCATCGCGTCGGCTGGCGGGCAGTAAGCCTCCAGCCCAACCATCGGAACATGCTACACAAGTCCTACCTGAGGCAGGGCGTTACTCTTTGCCAGAGCCCGGAATACCAGACCTGCAAAGTGAAGAAAAGGAAGTTCTGGTCGCAATTCCATCAGATATCGTGCAGCTAATGAATCTAGATATCGGGCTTGCAGGCCGCTGGCGTGAAGCTACACGAGAGACTTTGGTTCACTATATGAGTAAGGGGTATGAGGTGCAGGAGATCTTCTGGGGAGAGCGGACTTCAGACTATCTGTTAGTGCAGCCCGGGATGCCATGACCTGATACCAAGTTGCGGACTAGGTCGGGCGAGCGACCACTAGTCTAAGCCGTTTCACTTCTCAACAGAGCAGAAACCAACTGGCCGGAGATTGGATGAAGATCGAGCGAGCAGTTCTGAGGGAGATCCCGCTTCGCCTCAAAGAATTCTTCGAGATTAGTAGTGGGGGTCAACAGGACCGACGTATCCTCCTGCTAACCCTTTTTGCAGAAGGCCTCGAGGGCTGGAGTGAGTGTGTCGCATCAGAGGATCCGTCTTACGCGTATGAGACCACTGAAACTGCCTGGCATGTTCTCACCGATTATATCCTCCCTGAGATGATTGGGCGTGAAGCTAATGCGCCCGAGAGACTTTTAGACCCGGTCCGCTGGGTTAGGGGCCACCCAATGGCAAAGGCTGCTGTTGAGATGGCAGGTTGGGACTTAGCGGCGCGAGCGGAAGGGATTTCGCTTTCGAAGAAGCTTAGGGGTGAGCGAGAGTACGTGCCGGTTGGTGTTAGCGTGGGACTCAAGCCGACAGACGCCGAGCTCCATGACCAGGTCCAGGGCTATATCGAAGAAGGCTACGCTCGGGTGAAAATCAAGATCAAACCAGGTCGAGACATTGAAATGCTCGCAGGCTTGCGAGAACGCTTTCCAGACACCGCATTCATGGCCGATGCTAATTCAGCATATTCATTGTCTGATATCGACCGATTGAAAGAGTTCGATGCTTTGGGCCTGACGATGATTGAGCAGCCACTGTCGTATAGCGATTTTCTCGATCACGCTCGTCTTCAGGAACAAATTGAGACGCCAGTTTGTCTGGATGAGTCGGTCAAGTCTGAGGGTGATCTAGCGCTCGCTCTGCATCTCGGAAGCTGCAGAATTGTTAACATCAAACCAGGTCGGGTGGGGGGCTTCGCTGTAAGCCGCGGGATTCACGATACCATGCGTTCAGCGGGCTTGCCGGTCTGGTGTGGTGGGATGCTTGAGTCGGGAGTGGGGCGCGCTCACAATGTGGCCCTGGCATCCTTACCTGGCTTCACGCTTCCAGGAGACATTTCAGCAAGTCGTCGGTATTGGGACCGTGATATCGTATCGCCTGAGTTTGAAGTAGAAGATGGAGTAATGAAGGTTCCGAGTGGCCCTGGCATCGGGGTCGACCTAGATCTAGATCGCATTCAGAGTCTAACGGTTCGCGAGGCGTCCTTCAGTTAACTCGATTCTTCACTTGGCTTGTCGGCGACAACCTGCTGTGAGAGAGGCGCTTGATACTCTGCTGGTCGCAAGTCGACGGTTACCTGGACCTGTATGTGGCCCATGTCTGCCCGGTCTCGGATTGCATCTCTAACCCGTGGCTCAAGCTTTTGGTACGCGGCAAGGACACCACCCCGGAGTTCTTTGCGAAGAACCTTTAGAGCGTTCACATCAGCACGACTAGTCTTGGTTTCTCTTTTCGCATCCGCGACTTCGTACGGGCGAATTTCAAACGGGGAAACACCGACATCGTCGAATCGCTCATGATCCAGGTATTGGACTGAGATACTCACGTCCCCACGTGCATGATGGTGATGGATATCGCCGACAGCTTGGAATCGAGCAGCCAGTCTGCCCATTTCTGAGCGCTGTGCAGCCTTGGTGTATGCTTTCTCCAGAATTGCGAAGATCCGCTTAAGACGTTCGGATGTCGTGGCGTCTACGTCAGGCATCTCAGTCTCTAAGTCTCGGCCTAGTGCCTGTCGGTCAACCTGAAAGCGTGCACTCTCCGCATCGCGATTTCTGGCTCGATCGATATTATCGAGAATCCGGTCTGGATTGGTGCGGTAGCTCATACGATTGTTTGGGGAAGCACTGTAATTAAAGGTCAGTTATGACATGTAAACATACGGGAACTAGAGCCTAAGAGGATACAGGGTCGTTATCGAACGGCCAAGGACAGGAGACTACATATGGACCAGACCGGGCAAGAATCTAACGGAAAAGAGCGGGTGGATTCGATTGATCTGGTCACGATACCCGGAATTCACAGGCGTTTCTTAGATACATTTTTCAGCCCCGCAAAGATGAACGCATATCTGGCTGCTGAGCCCAGGTGGGTTATGGCTTTGGTACTTAGCGCAGCGCTCATGAGTCTGCAGGTAGCCCTAATCCCAGCAGAAGTGTGGGAAAGCCTCATGAGAGCGCAGTCGCTGGCCCAAGGTGGCACACCACTTCCGATGCCGGATTGGGTTACGGATTGGATGGGTATTCTGACAGCAGTTGGGGCGGCATTGAGTACGTCAATAGCTATCCCGATTGGAGCGGGATTCCTCACGGTCACCTTTGCTTTCGTCCTTGGAGATGAAGGGAGCTACCGACAATACCTTGCGGTTACTGCGCACTCGTTTTTCATTCCGGCGCTCGTCGGGCTCCTTATCACGCCTCTCAAGATCGTGACTCAAGACCCTCAGTTGACCCTGACCCTTGGCAGCTTCTTTTTCTTTCTTCCCTCGGGGTACTGGCTTGGGGTGCTCACAGCTATGGACCTGACTCAGATATGGTCGTCACTAGTTATTGCTCAAGGAGCCCACAGTATCGACAGTAGAAGAAGTTTTAGGAGTGCCGTTGTAATCCTTTTGAGCCTGATGTTTGCGATGGCGCTCATAATCGGGCGCTTTATGCCGAACTGAGTACTGACGCGTGAGTACTCCTCGCCCGAAAGCGATCGGATGGATAATCCTAGGTGTATCGGTAACAGCAGCGATATTCCACTTATATGCTGCGGGCATCTCACCCTTTACAGCACTTGTCCAGCGACCGGTCCATCTCGCATTGATGGCGACTCTAGGTTTCTTGGGCGTGGGTGTGCAGTTCCACCAGCGCTCAAGAAAAACAGGAGAGCTTGATCAAGAATCCGGGCCACCTCGCATCGGCCCACTCAATTGGGTGCTTGCTGGCCTTTCGGTACTGGCGTGTCTCTATCTTGCCTCGGAGAACCAGGAACTTGTAAGTCGTTCTGGTAATCCCACGCCCCTTGACCTGGTCGCTGGTGGCGTAATGGTGGTCTTAGTCCTGGAGCTTGCTCGTCGAGCAACAGGGTGGGGCCTGGTTACTGTGTGCATCATGGCGCTGGCCTATGCGTTCAGTGGTCCATACCTCCCTGGTTTCCTTGCTCATCGCGGGTACGGACCCACTCGGATTGTGGAGCAACTCTTTCTCTCAACCGAGGGAATATGGGGTGTGCCGCTCGGTGTCTCTGCGGATTTCGTTTACCTCTTTGTTCTCTTCGGTGTCGTTCTGGATACCGCCGGAGGGGGTGCCCTCCTCATTGCGTTAGCAAATAAGGTGGCTGGGAGGACTCGGGGTGGCCCAGCTAAAACAGCTGCAGTCGCGAGTGCGTTTATGGGCTCACTGTCGGGTAGCGCGGTCGCGAATGTCGTAACGACGGGCACATTCACTATTCCCCTTATGAAGCGTGCAGGCTTCCGACCATTTTTTGCTGGTGCGATTGAAGCGGCGGCAAGCACGGGTGGCCAATTAATGCCACCTGTGATGGGAGCTGGAGCCTTCATCCTCGCTACATGGACGAATATCCCGTACCTGGAGGTCGCCGCTGCAGCTGTCATCCCAGCAATCCTATACTACGCAGCCCTTTTGGCCGCTATCCATTTCCGAGCTTGTGCAATGGGTATCGAGCCAGTCAGGGAAGTGGCCCCAGAGAAAATAAGAGATAAACTGCATTTATTATTACCCCTGGGGGCCATAGTGCTTCTGCTGGCCATGGGGCGCTCACCGATGAGGGCAGCTTTTTGGGGAGTGACATCCGCTTTAGCCATGGCCTGTCTTCGACCTGCCACACGGCCCTCATTGCCTCAATTGGGTGAGGTTATGGAACGTGGGGGCCGTGGCGCTGTTCAGGTTGCTGCAGCATGTGCTGCAGCGGGGATTGTGGTAGGTGTGGCATCACTAACGGGCATTGGCCTCCGGATGTCGGAACTCATAGTTACAGTTTCGGGCGGCAATCTCCTAGCAGCACTTATGCTGACAGCAATCGGCTCAATTATCCTTGGTATGGGGCTCCCGACAACTGCTGCATACGTTGTCCTTGCAGCTTTGGGCGCTCCCGCGCTGGTGCAACTCGGCGTTCCGCTGCTTGCAGCCCATCTATTTATTTTCTACTTCGGCTGTATTTCCAATGTGACGCCTCCGGTTTCTTTGGCGGCGTTTGCGGCCGCAGGTATCTCCGGATCGCCGGCGCTCAAGACGGCCATGACCGCCGCGATCCTTGCAGGGGCAGGGTTCCTGGTGCCGTTTATGTTTGTATACGGACCGGAGCTACTTCTGATAGGCACCCCTGTCGAAATCATGTTGGCTTTTGTGACTGGGCTATTAGGGGTTATCGCTCTCGCATCTGCAGGTATGGGATATGCCCGCCGTCCGCTCAGAGCTTGGGAACGAGCGATCGCTGGGTGCGCCGCCCTCTCATTAGTTTATCCCAATATTCCCACAGATGCTGTCGGGTTGGTTCTCTTATCGTTCATCTTTGCCTCCCGTCATTGACCTGCAGTCAAACCCTTGTTTGTTAGCTAGAATGGACATCAGTTTTGTGGCTTGATTCAAATGCGAGTTGGTGGAATGAAAATACTATCTAACAAACCTGTCACTTCTCTGCTGGCATGCCTCTTTTTATTGGGTGGCTGTGGAGATGGGCAGCAATTCCTGTCATTGGGGACAGCTGGAACCGGGGGGATCTACTATCCTCTTGGTGGTGCGTTGGCGAATCGTATGTCCCTGGTAGATCCTATAAGGCAGTACACTGCAGAAGTTAGTGGTGGTTCGGTAGAGAATATTAACCGGCTTGCTGATGGTCAGATGGACCTTGGGATGGTTCTGGCAGTGACTGCGTACCAAGCACAATTCGGTTCAGGAGACATGGAACCCGTACCTGGCCTCAGGATTGTTGCTCCACTGTATCCGAACCTCACCCACGTTATGGTTCCGCGGAATTCCACGGATGTGGGAATTGGTGATCTCGGAGGCAAGAAAGTCTCTGTTGGCCCCCCAGGAAGTGGTACAGAGCAGATGGCTCGCCATCTGTTGGCAGCACACGGTTTAACTTACGACGATCTGGAACCCCGCTACCTATCTTTCAGCGAATCCTCGTCAGCGCTCCGGGACGGAGCTATTGATGCAGCGGTGATTTCTGTGGGTTATCCTGCCGCTGCCGTGCTTGAGGCGACAACCATCGCAGGTGTCCGACTGCTACCGGTCGATCCAGAAGTTGTGATGTCGATGCGAGAAGAGCATCCTTACTATACGGTTGCTGAGATTCCGGCCGGAGCCTATCCAGGAGTGGAGGAAACCTTCAAGACGGCAGCAGTACATAATTGGATTGTTGCTATGGATACACTGGACGATGAGGTGGTTGAGATCCTGCTGAACATTCTCGCGAATGACCGGGCATCACTGGAACAAGTCCACGCCATGGCTGCTCAGATTGACCTTGCTCGACTTTCAAGTGCACCAATCCCACTCCACGCTGCAACGGAACGTTGGGTAGCAGAGAGATAAATGTTCGTGGGTAGAGGATGCTCAAGGTCTTCGCTTTTGGTGGTCATGGCTTTGGCAGCTCTCGCTCCACAGCATGCTTTGGGTCAGGATATGTCCCCGCGCGGCTCGTTGGTTAGGGCGGCGTCTACGGAAGCTGAATCTGATAAGATTGGTGAGGAGTTTGCTAGTAAGGCGCTTGATGCTACCCGGGAACTTGGACCGATTGAGATTGACGGTCGTATCGATGAGCCAGAATGGGGAACGGCGAGAGTCTTTACCGGGTTCACAGCGAAAGAACCGGTAGAAGGCGAGCCAGCGAAGGATGATACAGAGGTGAGAGTTCTTCTCGGCGACGGGGCCATCTGGATTGGTGCTCGGATGTGGGATTCTGAGCCTACAGAGATCGTTTCACGGCTCACTCGGCGTGACTCTGACGGTATCTTCGACAAATTCTCTCTGCATCTTGATCCGAACCATGATCATCTGACTGGCTACATCTTCTCGGTGAGTGTCTCGAACGTTCAGCGAGACCATTACCTGTACGATGACGACAAGCTAGATGCCGCATGGGATGCAGTTTGGTTGTCTGCAGTCCAGCAAGATGAAGAGGGCTGGTCCGCGGAGATCCGTATTCCGCTATCACAGATGCGTTACGAAGCAAGTGATGACCCCCAAACGTGGGGGATTAACTTCTTCCGCCGGCGTGTCGCTAGTGCGGAAGAATCCTACTACGCTTTGCTCTCAAAACTCGAGAAAGGCATCGCAAGTCGGATGGCGGAGATGGAAGGTGTGGTAGTCGACCGCCCGTCTCGCCGCTTTGAGGTTCTTCCCTATGTTGTCAGTACTTACCACAGTGCCCCTGCTACACCAGGCGATCCGTTTTTCGACGGAACTGCTGCCAATGGACGAATTGGTCTCGATCTCAGCTATGGCCTGGGGGCCTCGTTCACCCTAGATGCCACGATCAATCCTGATTTCGGTCAGGTAGAAGCTGATCCCGCGGTGATCAATCTCAGTGCATATGAGACATTTTTAGGTGAACGGCGCCCGTTCTTCGTAGAAGACGCACGAATCTTCGACTTCACACTGTCGGGTAAGAACAACCAACTCTTCTACAGCCGCCGGGTTGGTCGTGCGCCCCACGGTCGTGCGCCTTATGAAGCAGAGCATAGCCAGGTTCCGGAGAATGCTACAATTCTTGGTGCGGCGAAGTTGTCTGGAAGAACTTCCAAAGGTCTGTCGGTTGGCGTTCTTGGTGCCGTCACCGGAGATGAGTTTGGCCAGGGAGTTTTTGCAGATGGATCAGAAAGCAAGTTCCTTGTTGAACCCCGGTCTGAGGTCGGCGTGCTGAGTCTTGCAAAAGACTTCGGTGAGGGAGCGTCGCAGGTTCGGGGCCTTGTGAGCGGCTTGCGTCGAACACTCCCCAGCGACGAATCCTATAACTGGCTTGCATCATCGGCTTTTAATGGAGGTCTTCGGTTCGACCACCGGTGGCGCGGTGGAAAGTATGGGATGTTCGCTTTTGTGACTGGTAGTCATGTGCGAGGCGCAGAAGAAGCCATTACAAGGATTCAAAAGGCAAGTAACCACTACTTCCAGCGGCCAGACGCGACTCGGGTCTCCTTAGACGAGACAGCCACGTCGATCAGTGGACTCGCCTGGCGTTTGAATCTCGAGAAGCGGGAGGGGGAGCACTGGACGGGAACGGTCTGGAGCTCTCAGATCACTAGCGGCTTCGAGATCAACGAATTGGGTTTTTATCCGACTGCGGAGCGTCTCGACGCTGGTGCAAGGATCAATTATAAGGAGATCGTCCCCGGACGATTATTTCGGAGTTATAGCTTTGGTGGGATCAGTTATCACCACTGGAGCCACGAAGCACTCGACGACTTCTGGTCTAGTGGATCATGGCGAGATGCCTGGGTTCGGGGTGCCTTTACTACAAGTGCTAATGGCGAGTTCCTGAACTACTGGAAGCTCCGAACTAGTGCGACGTATACACCTCGAGCGATGAGCAGGTCTGCTACTCGTGGAGGTCCAATGATGGTGCGTCCGGGCTCCACGAAGTGGTCGGTCAACCTAAGTAGTGATCGACGGAAAGCGGTGAGTTTCGGGTCTCATTTTGAGATGGAGGACGACCGAGAGGGCGTCGGTGGCGGTTGGACAGTCCGAAGTGATGTGAGGCTTCAGCCCTCCGAGAGACTTCAGGTTGTAGTAACTCCGAGGTATAACGAAGACAATTCAGGGCACCAGTACGTTGCTGCGACTCAGACCTTGCCCTATAGCCCAACGTTCGGAGTTCGTTACCTCTTTGCCGACCTGAGTCGGCGTACGGTATCGATGGAAACCCGGTTGGATTGGACGTTCACTCCCAAGCTATCACTGCAACTTTTCGCACAACCCCTGCTGTCCTCGGGTGACTATGTTCAGTACAAGCAACTGGCTACATCTCAATCCTATGATTTCTTGGAATTCAATCCGGGAGCAGGCTCTAGTACAGCAGGCGGGGTAGTTTGCCCAGGAATCTGCGATTTGGAAGGCAGGCAGTATGTCGACTTCGATGGTGATGGCACTGCGGATTATTCCTTCCGTGATCGAGACTTTAATGTGCGCTCCCTGGTGGGCAACGCTGTCCTGCGTTGGGAATACAGGCCGGGCTCGACGTTTTTCCTGGTCTGGCAACGTCGGCAGTCTGATTATGCGTTCGCGGGGAACTTGGATTTGCAGAGAGATGCCACTGCACTATTTGAGGCTCCGGCAGACAACAGATTTATCATTAAGATGAACTACTGGCTCGGTCTTTAGACAACCCTGACTCCCCCCGTATTTTATGATTTATCTACTGATTTTCATCGTTTTGGTCGTGGGAGTTCTTCTTCACTCCCTGACCTCTTCGGACACGGGAGATACGAGTTCTTCAGTAGATGATGACGATTTTATGAATCAAGTAATGAGTTCGGATTCCGGAGAGTAGAACCCCAAGATGATAAAATGATAAGACTCGGACAGAGGACGATGAGGTCTCATGACAAACTCTGATAATCCCCACTTCGGTCTTTACCGTCGGAGACTTGGATATGTCTTCGTTGTGGTATCCCCAGTTGTGTATTTACTAGACTTCACGTTGTGGGGGTTATCCCACCAATGGTGGGGTACCATCTTCCTTATCCTGGGTCTTTTAATGAGTTGGTACTACAGGAACAAATAAGATGAGAATCAATCCTTGGTGGATAGCCGGTTTTGTAATGCTAATGGCTCTCTTGCCGATGACCTACAAGCTGGTGGTGGGACTCATAGGGTTTGGGTTTATGGTCAACCGTGTTCTAACGCGGGTCATGGGATTGATGGATACGGGAATTCGCGTTAAGGAGATGGTGGACGACCTGAACGAAAACGAAATCATAATTGAGGACACTGAGTAGATCAGATCAGATCAAGTATCCCCGAGCAACGTCTCTGCTAGCCGTGCCTAATTCTCTCCTGGAAATCCACCCTTCGGCATGTCCGGTATAATGCGAAAAGCATTCTCGTAATAGACCTTTCGGAGCACCTCATCAGGTAGCCCGAGTCCATAGAGTTTCCAGAAGGCGTGGTAATCCCTGTAGTAGTCGAAGTACTCGTCTTCTGTCTCAAATACCCGCCAATAGTAGGGGTATTCGTCAGGTTGGAATGAGTCCTTACCAAATAAGATGCGGTCCTGATATTTGACGAAGAAGTCGCGAGCAAAACGCGGTTGTCTGCCTAGATCGTAAAGCACTGCACCGACTTCTGCATAGACATTGGGAAAGCGGTCGAAAAGTTCGCCCAGCCTACCCAAGTCCTGCGTGTACCAACTCATATGGGCCAGCACCCACGTTGTATTTGGATGCCTCTCAAGCATACGGTCACGTTCCTCCATGAGTTCGCTAAATTCTGGGAAACGTGACCGATCATTAAAGCGACGGTTGGGAAAGAGTGCCATTTCAAGCCAGCGCTCATTCTCAAAGTCGAGGGGTTCAAAGAACTCTGCTGGGTCGCCCGTATGCACGAATACCGGGATCCCTAAGCGGCCAGCGGTTTGCCACACAACGTCGAGTTCCGGGTCATCCATCCGTAGGCGACTACCGTCGGCCTTACGTGTAAGAAGGCCGAACCCTTTGCCAATTTCACCGATACCAACTGCTCCGGCAGTGACGTCTTCTTCCACCTGAGATGCGATCCGGGCACCTGATCCAGGGCTAATACTTCGGAGGTCAACCGTGGTGAAAAAAACGAATCGGTCTTGCATCCCAGCAGCTCGGACAGCCTGAATCTGTCGTTCGAGCGCGGTTCCAGAACTTCCTCGAGCTTGGACCATGACTTGAAGGTTCAGGTCGTCCATTGCTGTGACGACACTCTGTATGGTGCCGGGATTATTGAGTGTAGGAGGGTGTCCGTGGAAATCCACGGCTGGGAACTTGGCTCGGGGAACTTCGTGTTCGGGTACGATTAGGGTCGATTGAGGTTTGTACTCCAGGATTGTCGGTGGTGGAATCTGCGGAGTGCGGTTCCGTCTGGTGATCTGGGCCTGGCCCTGTCGATTTGGAATGAAAAGCGAGAGGCACAAAAAGAGAAAAGCCAGGCGCATCGTCATAGCTCCGTTCGCATGAATTTGGAGAAGGCGTGAATGCATACTGTGGCTGAAAGGCTAACGTAATCTCAGTGGTCTACTGCGATTCCCATTACTTCAAAGCGCGCGCCACGTAGTAAGGTGCCAGACCCGAGAAAAGCTCGTGCTGGAAATTCAGCTGAGAAGTACGTCCGGTACACTTCGTTGAACGTGTCATAGAACGCCACGTCTGAGCAATAAACTTGAACTAACACAAGGTCATCCATGGTCATCCCAGCATCTTGAAGTTGACCGCGTATGTTATTCAAGACATTTCTGGCCTCCGCATCTACTGCCACGGGCACCTCACCATCTGCATCCAACCCTAACGTGCCTGAGATATAGAGTGTGTTCCCTGCTAGTACCGCACCGCTGAATGGCCCCCCGCTTTCGTTCACAGTGCGAGGATTGATGTAAGTGACCTCTTCTTGTGCAGCGAGCTTAGCTGAGGAGAGTCCAAGAAGCACAGCAACGAATGTGAAGAAATATAGTTGGGTTCTCATGGCGCTAGACCTGAGGAGAGGAAGGTTTGGCTGCATTGACAGAGGATGCTAGAAGCTGGAGCCCCTAGATGGCAACGCTACTCGGGACGAGAAACAGTGTTTGTTCATCCTAGGATCTTAAGCGCAGGCAAGGCGGTATCAGTGCAACTCTTGCCCAGGTGCGCGATGCTTGCTAGGCATCCCGACCCTGGTTTTCGTCCAGCTAGTACAACATGTACAGATTTTTTCTGGCAATAACAAAGTCCGGGCGATCTACTGACTAAGTATCTGCTGCTGAACATTCAAAGAATAACTGGAGATTAATAGAGATGTGCCCTCTAATAAGTTATGAGAACCTAGCGTGAGTAGCCGCACCGCTGTTGTGCTACTAGGGTTCGGGGAACCGGAGGGTGTGGACCAAGAGGAAGTCACCGGTTTCTTGGAACGCATTTTTCTAGCAAACGCCGGTTTAGAGGATGAAAGTCCCGGAGGTGCGGAAGCTAGGGCGCGGTTCTTAGCCGATGCACGTGCGCCAGAGTTGACAGACATATATCGGGCGATAGGTGGCTCCCCTCTAATGCCCCAACTTCAAGCCAAGCGCGAAGGTTTAGAGAAAGAGTTGGCCCGGCGTGATCTGGCAATACCTGTAACGTTGGGCACTCAGTTCCTGACTCCGTCAATCAGTGATGCTGTGTTATGGTGTCAGGAGAATGAGGTTGAACGAATAGTTGGCCTTACCACGTATCCAGTGTGTGGGCGCTCAACGACGGTAGCTTCTCTCGACGAGCTTTCGAGAGAAGTGGGAGCCCGGCAGGGTTTTGCCCAAGTCGTTGCTGTTGGCGGTTGGCATGCACATCCGGATTTTGCTGCGATTTGGGAGACAGCAATCAGAGAGTATACTCAAAGCGCGGGAGTGGATTTACTCGAACCGGGCTCACTCCTCTACTTCAGTGCACATGGCACCCCCCTCAAGTATCTGGAAAGGCTGCCATACACAGACTATGTAGAAGCTCTGTGCTCTGCTATCACCAATTCCCTTGGAAGTGTGAAGTACGTCCTCGGGTACCAAAACCACAGAAACCGGCCTATCCCCTGGGTAGAGCCCGATAATGAGACACTCATGCCTAGCTTGGATGCTGATCGGGTTGTGGTTGTCCCGATTAGCTTCATACAAGAGCAATCCGAAACACTCTCGGAGCTAGACCACGACCTATCTGATCTCGCAAGATCCCAGGGGTTAGATTTTTATCGGGTTCCAGTACCTCATGATTCACCTGCACTGCTGGAGCTTATGGCAGATCTAGTGGAAGCAGCATTGGCATCCCCCGGGGCCGAACTCTTACGGGGTTGCAATTGTAACCCAGGAGCCTGGTGCACAAATGGGGGTGCGAATGAATCCTGAATCCGGGGGGGTCTTGAAGTGGACGCTCTGGAGTGCTTTACTGTCGTTCGTTGCTTTCGCCGGTGTAACGGCCATACAGGCCGTAGCTGAAGGGGGAAGCCCCATAGAACATTGGGGTGTGATCGTTGCACTGGGCGTTATCGGCGGTACGGTCGGCGGACTCGTCGGCCCCATGATTCGCGGCATAAGCTTACGCTTCAGGAAGCGTTGAACGGATCTGTCGCCCAGTCACGGGAATCTTTACCCTACCGACCATGCCAAAACCGACACCCGCCAGCGAAACCAGTACTACGCTTCTAGTACTGGGTGCGAGTCATCATACGTCCAGCGTGGATCGCCTCGAATCTTTCGCACGTGGTGCGGAAAGATTACGTAGACGATTTGAAGACTCCTGGGAGGGCGGCTCAGAGCCACCGATCAGGGAAATGACAGTGTTGGCTACATGCAACAGAGTCGAAATTTACGCAGTTGTGGACCCTGCCCATGAGGATACAGCGGCCCGTCTGATTGCCGGCGAGGTTTTCGTGCATGCCGAGTCTGTTTGCTCTGATGTGTCGTACCAACTGAGGGATGCAGACGCCATAAGACATCTTGCCCGGGTGGCTGCTGGCCTGGATTCCGTTGTTGTAGGTGAGCATCAAATCAGTGGACAGGTGGCGCGTGCATTTGTGAAACCTTCCAGCTGGAATGGCGAGGCGAGTGTCCTGAGAGACGTTGGTCGGATCGCAGCTCGCGCAAGCGGACGTGTCCGGCAGGAAACGGAACTAGGCCGTCATTCTGCAAGTTTGGGTACGGTTGCTTTGGATCTTGCAACAGACGAGTTGGGTGACCTCGAAGGGAGAAGCATTGTAGTTGTTGGTGCGGGCAAGGTAGGTAGTCTGGTGTGCTCAGCTCTTGGCCGAACTCGTGCCTCAAGGATTACAGTTGCGAATAGGTCAGCGGACCGTGCTCGTAAAATAGCCGTGGAAATAGGAGCTGAAACAGCTGCACTCGATCAGCTTCCTACACTTCTAGAGAATGCAAATGTAGTGATTACCGCAACTACCTCCGATGAGCCAACCATCGACGAAGCTACTGTAAGACAATCTCTTGCAGAACGAGCAAATACAATGGGTCCGCTCCTGATCATTGACCTCGCAATCCCGAGGGATGTTGACCCGGCCGTCGCAGAACTTGAGGGGATCCGCCTGCTTACGCTCGATGATGTTAAGTCACGCCTGGACCGCCATATGTCTCTCCGGCTAGGGGAAGTAGGTCCCGCGGAAGCTGTGGTTGATAATGTGGTCGATACTCATCTACACAGTCCGGAATCCACGGAAGTAGAGGCCTTGATAACTCAGCTAAGACGTACCACTGAGCGGATCAGAGACTATGAAGTGGGGCGCTGGCTTGGATCAATTGACGGGGCGGTTAACCAAGAAGATGTGGACCGCCTGACTCGGTCTATCGTGAATAAGTTGTTTCACACACCGATGTTGCGGTTGCGCGGAGCCGAAGAACTCAACGGCCGCCACACAGAGCTCTTGAGTGCCGTTAGCGAATTATTTGATCTGAGTGATTCGGGCGAGCCCACCCCACCAGAGTAAGAAGCTTTTGCTCTCCAATAGGGTGCGCGTCGGAACGCGTGGATCCATCCTGGCGATGTGGCAGGCCCGCTGGTTCTCAGAACATCTAATAAGAGCAGCCCCTGCGTGCTCGGTCGAGCTTGTAGAAATCAGGACCCGAGGTGATGAGCATCAAGATCTAGGGAGTCTTCCGGGCATGGGACACTTTACCTCGGAACTCGAAGCGGCTTTGGGTGAGGGGCGTATTGATGTCGCTGTGCATTCTCTGAAGGACTTGCCGGTAGAGGATAGCTCGGGAGTAACAGTTGCGGCGGTACCCCTGCGGCACGATTCGAGTGATTCGTTGGTGAGCTCTTCTGGAGCATCCTTGATGTCTTTGCGCCATGGAGCTCGGATAGGAACTGGAAGTCCACGCCGTGCTGCGTTGTTGATGCTCCACCGGCCTGACCTTGATGTAGTCGAAATCAGGGGCAACGTCGATACCCGAATTCGTAAGGTGGATGAGGGCATGTATGATGCCGTTGTGCTGGCGACAGCTGGCCTGTTTCGGCTCGGACTGGAAGATCGAATTAGTGAAAAACTAGGGGTACGGGAATTTCCACCAGCGCCGGGCCAGGGAGCACTCGCAGTGCAGATGCGGGATGAGGATTCTGAATTACACCGAGTAGTAAAAAGTCTAGACGATCCAGACGCTAGGGCGACGTCAGGAGCAGAGAGAGCATTTCTCAGAGGCTTAGGAGGTGGATGCACTCTGCCAGTGGGGGCCCATGCCTGGCGAGAATCCGGTCAACTGAAGCTCCTCGGGTTTGTCGGATCCAATACGGGTAGCCTCTCTTTGAGAGCAGAAGTAACGGGTGATGATCCCGAGGCACTAGGGGAGAAGCTTGCAGCACAAATGCTTAGCGACGGAGCCGGAGAGCTACTGTGATGTGCGATGCGGTACAGGGCCCGTTGATGGGAAAGAGAATCGTAGTAACCCGCCAGCTCGAACGAGCTGAGTCGCTATCCGCTAGACTCGAGGCCCAGGGGGCTCAGACGATTCTTTGCCCTACGATCAAGGTCATTCCCCCGGCTTCTTACGCAGAGATGGACCGGGCGATTTCACGGATTAAGGTTTACCGGTGGGTTGTTTTTCCTAGCGCAAACAGTGTGCGTAGTGTCTTTCGTAGAATGTTAGAGATCGGCATGTCTACAGATCGGTTGGCGGAAGTTTCGTTGGCAGCAGTGGGACCCGTGACAAGGCAAGCGCTAGAAGCTGGCGGTACGACAGTCTCTTTCGTTCCGGACGAATATGTGGCCGAGCGCTTAGGCGAGACTCTAAATCCAGTTGCGGACGAGCGAATTTTGGTCATGAAGGCTGATATTGGAGAGCCAACCTTAAGAGAGGTCCTGGCTAGACGTGGTGCCCAAGTCGATGAGGTTGTCGCATATCGAACCGTAACTCAGCCGCCACCACAAAATGCGGTGGTAGAGTTGAAGCGAGGAGTGGATGTGCTGACGTTTACAAGCCCTTCAACTGTTAGGGGGTTCCTTGAATTAGGCCCGGACTGGCGAGATGTGACGGTTGGTGTGATGATCGCGACCATTGGTCCACTGACATCCTCCGCGGTTAGGGACATGGGAGTGGAGGTGCAGGTTGAAGCAGAGGAACACACGATGGAGGGGCTCGTGAGTGCACTCGTTACTGAGTTCACAAGTAAGGCTGATAGGTAATGGATACATCATTCGAACAAGACAGGTTAGTCGGGTCAGCGAGGCGGACGGATGACCTTCATCTGGTTCATCGCCTGCGTCGCCTGCGTCGCAGTCCTGGGCTCCGAGCACTCGTTCAAGAAGCTCGAGTGACGACCGATGACCTCATGCTTCCACTATTTGTTCTAGACGGCAGTGGGAAAAGTGAGCCGGTAGAATCGATGCCGGGGGTCTTCAGGGAGTCAGTGGATCGAATGATCGAACGCGCGCGTTCTGCGAGCGAAATAGGTATCCGTGCGGTGATTCTATTCGGCATACCGGACTTAAAAGACGCTATTGGAAGTGGGAGCCATGATTCTGAAGGAGTCGTCCAGCGTGCCGTGACGGCTCTCAAGGAGGAAATACCAGACCTCGTTGTGGTGACGGATACATGTATGTGTGAGTATACGGATCATGGCCACTGTGGGCTCTTAGATGATCGGATGGACGTCGACAATGATGCGACACTCGCAGCTCTTGCGAAGATCGCGGTCTCACAGGCAGAGAGCGGAGCGGATTTAGTAGCCCCATCGGGTATGATTGACGGTCAGGTAGGGATGATCCGGGGCGCGCTGGATGAAGCCGGACACGAACAGGTCGGAATCTTGTCCTACTCTGCCAAATATGCCTCGGCATACTATGGCCCCTTCCGGGATGCTGCCCAAGGAGCCCCGTCTTTTGGGGATAGACGTGGCCAACAGATGGATCCTTCAAATGGTTCCGAAGCGATCAGGGAAGCTGCCCAGGACCTAGCTGAGGGAGCCGATCTCATCATGGTCAAACCAGCGCTTGCGTACCTGGATGTCGTTCAGCGGCTGCGAAGGAAATTTGAGGGCGTTCCGCTAGTTGCCTATAACGTCAGTGGTGAGTACGCGATGGTTAAGGCAGCAGCAGAAATGGGATGGCTAGCTGAGCGCTCAGTAGTGCTCGAGACCCTGACTTCAATGAAGCGGGCTGGAGCAGACATCATAATCACATACCACGCGATGGACGTCGCACAATGGATTCACGAAGCATCCTAAGCCACTTCAGCGTTTTCGCTTTCAACTCGTCTTTCTGGGCTTTGCCTGAGGAGGGGCGTGTGGAGATTGCTCAGGCTTGGCGCGCAGCACTTCCGGAGATGGCTGATTCGGTCCACTTGTATAGGACGGGCGGGACCCGGACTAACGGAGACGTGCTTGTGTGGAGTTCGATTCCAACTGAGGACGATCAAGCTCCAGCTAACTTCTTCGAGAAGTTTCTTGAGGTGCAGAGACCATATCGTAGCTATATCCACGTTGTGGATGTTCTCTGGGGGTTCACGCGCCCATCGCAATATGCTCGGGGTAGTGCTGACAGAGAGATTGATCCAATGGTCAAGCGTTCTCTGCCATACCTGATTGTATATCCGTTCGTTAAAACCCATGAATGGTATCAACACTCTGTCGAAGAACGACGGAGAATGATGACGGGACATATTCGTATCGGGAAACAACATGAGGGTATTGATCAGCTTCTACTTTACTCGACTGGGCTCCAGGATCAGGAGTTCGTTGTGGCGTACGAGTCAGCTGATCTGAGTGCTTTCTCCGCACTTGTCGTTGACCTTAGGATGACTGAGGCACGTTTGTATACAGAGCGTGATACACCGGTATACGTAGGAGTGCACGTGTCTCCAGGTGATAAGGGGACGGATTGGCTTTGATTCCTCGCTTGGTGCGCGCGTGCCGGGGCGAGGAAGTCGACCGAACACCGGCTTGGCTGATGCGTCAGGCCGGTCGGTATCTACCCGAGTACCGAAAAGTGCGAGAGGCCCACTCTCTGTTAGATATCTGCGCAGATGCCGAACTCACATCCAAGGTCACACTTCAGCCGCTGGAGCGCTTTGACCTTGATGCTGCGATCATATTCGCAGATATCTTGCTTCCCCTGGTACCGATGGGCATTGACCTGGACTTTGTCCCGGGCAAAGGACCAGTAATCCAAAATCCAATTCAGTCTCCGTCGGACGTGGAGGCCCTCAAGCCTTTTGATCCAAGGGACCACCTGAGCCCAACACTTGAGGCGATCACTTCAGTGCGAAGGCAAGTGAATCAAGATTCCGCTGTCATTGGCTTCGCGGGTGCCCCATTTACTCTTGCGAGCTACCTAATTGAGGGTGGCCCAACCAAGAATTTTGGTCGAGTGAAGTCTTTTATGTCCAATGAGCCGGAAGCATTTCTTGCACTCATGACAAAACTGCGAGAGGTGTCTGGCAGATGGTTAACAGCACAGGCGGAGGCGGGGGCAGATGCTCTACAGCTTTTCGACACTTGGGCGGGTTGGCTCGATCCTATCACGTATGAGAAGCAGGTTATGGAGCACTCTAGATTTGTCTTTCATAATCTGAAGGGGACGGGTTGCCCCACGATTCATTTTGCGGTTGGTGCTCCCCATCTCATCGAGTTGCTGTCACAAGCGGGAAGTGACGTGCTCGGTGTGGATTGGCGCCTTTCAATCGATGAGGCTTGGAACCGCTTTAGCATGGACTGTGCTATACAGGGTAACCTCGATCCCACGGTGCTCCTGGGCTCAGAACAACACATTCGCAGAGCAGTCATAGATGTGATGCAGAGGGTGGATCGCCGTCCGGGCCACATTTTCAACCTGGGACATGGGATACTTCCTCAAACGCCACCACACTCTGTGACTATAGCGATGGATGCGGTGCGTTCCTACGAGGCCACAGCTGCGTGACGCCAACCCCCCGTATTGTTGTGGTGGGTGGTGGATTGGCGGGACTCACAGCTGCGTTTCAGCTGAGCCTAGCTTCGAGTGAGAACGAGAAAACAGCCGTTTCACAGGTCGTTTTAGTAGAAGCGTCAGATCGAATTGGCGGCAAGCTCTGCACTGAACGCACTTCCGGCTTTGTTGTAGAGGGTGGTGCAGACTCCTGGATCCCACGGACCGGAGAGGTGGAGTCTCTAGCAGAGGAACTTGGACTAGCTCATCAGATTACTCCTGCAGTTGAGTGCTCAGTTCGGGCTTATCGCCGCGATAATCATGGGTTCGTGCCCTTCCTGGCTGAAGGTGGGAGTCCTGTCGGACGGCCCTCTTCACTCCTGTCCAATCCAGCTCTATCACTCTTGGGTCGAGCGAGGGTAAGGCTCGAGCCCCTCATACCCAGGCGGCTTAAGGGTGAAGATGAAAGCGCTAAGAGCTTTATCCAGCGTCGGCTAGGGGCTAGGGCTTATAGGGAGGTCTATGAGCCACTCCTCGGAGGAATATTCGGCGGTGACCCGGGTGAACTAAGCGCTCAGGCGACGCTAGCACCTCTAGTGCAGGTAGAGGCCGATGGTGGTAGCCTGATCCGGGGTGGGGGGGTTCAAGAAAATGATAAAGGTACTGCGCGTCCGCCGATTCTGACTTTCTCCGAGGGGATGTCATCACTTGCAGAAGCGTTACAGGGTAGTCTGGGTGTAAATGACGTTCACATTTCTACCCGAGCGATGAGGATATTCCGCGATTCCGGACAATGGGTAGTGCGGATGGATACTGGTGTGGAGGAGAGATGTGATGTGGTGGTCATGGCCACATCTGCCTCCGCCGTTAGGGACATGCTTTCCGAGCTGACAGATGTTCAACAATCAGTGCCGGAGGTTCCATCGGCCCGAACCACTGTCGTGAACCTAGCGTACCCCAACTCAGCCGTCAGTCGTCCCCTGGACGCACATGGTTACCTCAATGGTCGTGGGATTGGCAATGGTGTATCCGCATGCACATGGTCCTCTGCAAAGTTCCAACATAGGGCTCCTCCTAATCAGGTGCTTCTCAGGTGTTTTATCCGTGTGGCACCAGCCTCTGACAAGGAGGGAAGGCCTGAAAACCCAGAAGAAGCTGTGGCGCTCGCCAGAGATGAACTGGCTGGGAGTCTTGCGATCACTAAGGCCCCAATTCAAACCTGGGTCCACAGCTGGTCTGTTCCTGTATACCGGGTCGGCCATGCCCAACGCATTAGTGACCTCCGCGCTCGGTTAACGGAGTTACCAGGTCTTCACTTGGCTGGATCTGCGTACGACGGGGCTAGTATTGAGGCCGTGATCCGATCGGGGATGCGTGCCGCAACAGCTGTCCACAACTCTGACATTCTACAGGAGACCCTATGAGCCGAGGTGGTGGTACCAGTTCTCGGCTGCTCTATGAACGTGGTCTCAGGGTCATTCCAGGAGGAGTGAATTCACCGGTTAGGGCCTTCAGGGCAGTGGGCGGTGTACCGGTGGTATTCGAAAGAGGTAAGGGTGCGTATCTGATTGATGTGGATGGGCGGCGGTTCCTCGATTTAGTGATGTCCTGGGGAGCCATGATTCTTGGGCATGCCCACCCGGCGATCGTGTCAGAGGTCGAGGCAGCGGTGAGGGGGGGGACAAGCTTCGGGGCCCCCTGCCCTGACGAAGTCAAACTTGCTGAGCACATATGCAAGGTGGTTCCAAGCGTAGAGCGCGTGCGGATGGTGAGTTCGGGAACGGAAGCCGTAATGAGTGCAATCCGACTTTCACGTGCTTATACACACCGCTCAAAGATTCTGAAGTTCAAAGGCTGCTATCACGGTCACGTTGACTCGATGCTCGTACGAGCGGGATCCGGGGTGGCGACACTCAGCCTACCAGATTCCCCTGGGGTTCCCCCCGGTGCAGCCGAGGACACGTTGGTAGCGCAGTTTAACAACTTGGATGCGGTTGCCGACCTCTTCGACGAGAACCAGGACAACATAGCGGCTGTGATTGTAGAACCGGTAGCGGGAAATATGGGATTGATAACCCCGAATCATGGTTTTCTAGAGGGTCTTCAGTCGCTTACCTCGGAACGGGGAGCTTTACTTATTCTTGATGAAGTGATGACGGGCTTCCGTGTCGGACCATCCGGGGCACAGGGTCTGTACGGAATCACTCCTGATCTTACGACTTTCGGAAAGGTTATTGGTGGTGGTTTCCCGGTGGGTGCCTTTGGTGGCCGGGCAGAAATTATGGACCAGATGGCTCCAGCGGGTCCGGTATATCAAGCAGGCACGCTTAGCGGTAACCCAATCGCCATGCGTGCGGGCCTGACCACACTAGAGCATCTCACAGATCCCGCTGTCTACGAGGCTTTAGGATCTAGAAGTCATGCGCTTGTGGACGCGCTCGAGAATGAGGCAAAGAACGCTGGAGTAGCGCTTCAGACTTCGGTCGTTGGGGGTATGTTTGGCTTCTACTTTGCCGAGCACACCGTCAATTCCTGGGAGGAAGCTGAGACGTGTGACCGTAAGCGCTTTGCTTCTTTTTTCCATGGAATGCTAGAGGCTGGTGTGTACTTACCTCCTTCACCCTTCGAGGCATGCTTTATTTCGACTGCGCATGGTGACTCGGAGGTTGAATACTTCCAGACTGCGGCTGGTTCGGTAATGAAGACCCTCTAGTTGGGAAAGTTGGGGATCTCGACAGGAGGAGTCATCTTGTTATGCACCCTACCGCAGTGGTAGGATTTCTGAAGTTGAAAAACCGATCCAACATGGGGTTGGACCGGACTTCCATAGAAGGCAGTCGATACCAACATAGGCTGCTTTCTGATCTCGATCCCTAGGAGGTCGTCGGTGGTCGCTTGGCTTGTTCCAATTGCAGTGTTTTGGTCTCTCGCCGCACTCTATGTGGGTGGGGCTGCAATTAACATTGAGGGAGGAGGGGGCGGTCGTCAGACATTAGGCCTTCTCCTTCTTTTCGCTTCGTATCTGGGCGTTTATACAGTCTGTGGTATGGCTCTAACCGGTGTAGCTGGCGCGGCTTTCGGCGGGATTGTCTTTCCTGTTCTAATTGCCTCGATTTCTATACCGCTACTAACTCGGGTGATGTTTAAGCTTGTGGGAGTGAGTGTTAGCCGAGCTGATTAACGTTGGTGTAACTCACTAATTAGTTCTGGAGTATATCGGAGTGGAGATCTCCCTTGCTGCGGTATGGGTCCTGGGTGGGCTCGTGCTTCTTCGCTGGATCATCATCGGGCTTGGAAGCCTGTTGGTCTTGCATTCTGCTGATGTTTGTCCAGCCTGCTTTGAACAAACCGTAGCCGTGCAGCGGAAGATCCTGACGGTGCTGGTGCGTATAGCCGAATGGCGGTGGTGCCCCCAGTGTGGCTGGGAAGGCCCTTCCCGAAAATCTGAGAGGAGTCCTTGGACATCGAGGAGCGTCAAGTCGCAGGTTTGATGGTCAAGATTGACCGACTTATCTGTGTTGGCTTCGAGACGTGTGTAGAGGTGGCACCTGACCTATTCCAAATGGATGAGGAAGGGATCGCTATCTTCACGTCAGACACAAATGAAGTTGATAAGGAAATAGTCCTGGAGGCCTGTAAGGAATGCCCAGTTGATGCTCTGGTGGTTCTCGATGCTTCGGGCAATCAACTCCACCCGTAAGGTTGATGACTGAACCGACTTCAGATTCTGGCAAGACACCGCGGAAGAGATCTATGACTCGGGCTCGTACGGTACGCGGCTACGCTGATCTCACCGGAGAAGTGGAGTCGAGAATTGTAGAACAGATCGGGGAACAGCATGCCCGCTTGGCGAGCCGACTGTCTGAAGTAGGAGCGATCATAGTCATTGCAAGCGGAAAAGGGGGAGTCGGAAAGAGTGCAGTAACGGCAAACCTGGCCGTGGCTCTTGCAGCCCGCGGCGCAAGAGTTGGTGCGGTTGATGCTGATCTGAATGGACCTTCTTTAGGGAAAATGCTGGGTCTCTTGGGGAGCCCGTTGGAAGATCGTCCGGATGGTATTGTACCTGCGGTTGGAGTTGCTGGGGTTAAGGGAATTTCGACGGACCTGCTTATAGAAGAAGGAGTGCCCCTGAGATGGAAGGGGCCGGGTCACGATCAATTTGTTTGGCAGGGAGTTACCGAGGCGGTAGCACTCCGGGAATTTATCTCGGATGTTGTTTGGGGGCCGATAGATTATCTGATCATCGATATACCGCCTGGTACTGATAAGATTGGGCGTTTTCTCGATTTAGTCTCAGAAGTAGGACCCTCGCATCTACAGCCTGATCAAGTTCTTCTCGTGACCATCCCATCGGAAGTAGCAGGAGCGGTTGTGGCCAGGTCAGCGACACAGCTGCTCGAGGGCGGGGTACCCTGTATTGGCCTTATAGGCAACATGGCCGGGTATATTCAGCCAGGCCAAGATGACTTGCTTCCCCTCTTTACCGGCCCGAGTGCTGGAGAGATTGCGGATGCGGTCGGCCTTGAACTATGGTCGGAAATTCCATTTGATCCGGTATTAAGTTTGAGGACTGACCGGGGTGACCCGGTTGGAGCGGAGGGCGATTCGATTGTAGCTCAGGTATTCACAGATCTGGCTGAGCGAGTAGAGCACGGTCCCGGAGGAAGGGAGGAGAAAAAGTGAAATTTCTCTGCGTTCCATGCGATGAGATTATGAGTTTTTCAGATCGTGACTTGCCTGGAGATGGGACGATTACCGCGTTATTCAGGTGCGGCGCCTGTGATCGTGAAATGGCAATGCTCACAAACCCCATGGAAACTCAACTCGTGACATCTTTGGGTGTTGAGATAGGTGGCAGGACTGTCCCAGAGCAGCCACTTCAGCAAACTCGCAGTAGGTTGGACACTCCCCGTGACGACGCTTTTTCGGATGATGAGGTGTCATTGGGTGGGGGTGAGGGAAGTTCAAGCGCGACCTCAGCTCCTGATCATGAGTTTGTCAGGATTCGTGTAACCTGGTCTCCCGAAGCGACTGATCGGCTTGGAGGTGTCCCTAGATTTGTTCGTGGCATGGTGAAGAGGATCTACACGGACTACGCTCAGGAAAAGCAGATAGAGGTCATCACGCCTGATGTAATGGATCGCGCGAGATCTGAACTAGGTTTAGAGGGGATGTGAACAGCACTACGGCCGATGAGACGGTAGTCATGGACAGTGGGCTGACCTCCTTGATCAAGGTCTCCGGATTGCATTACCGCTACGCTTCTAGCCCCCCGGTGCTTATCGACATCGACCTGGAAGTGTCAGCGGGCGAGATAGTTGCGCTCCTGGGCCCCAACGGTGCCGGTAAGAGCACGCTATTACGCATCCTACTGAACGAACTAACCCCCGAAAGCGGAACCATCGCGGGCCCGCTCTTGAGTATGAAGTCCAGCCGAGTCTTAATGGGTTATGCAGGAGAGGAAACTGCGCATTTCAATTCGTTGACAGGTATCCAGAATGCACATTTTTTTGCTCGAGCAGCAGGGGTTGAGAAACATGAAGTGTCAGAGATGGTTTCTGGTCTCATGAACTTGGTTGGTCTATCGAATGAGGCTGATAAGGTTGTGTCCTCGTACTCATTTGGGGCTAAACGGAAGCTGCTACTACTTGAGGCGCTTGTTCACCAGCCCAAGCTGCTTTTACTAGATGAACCGACTGTCGGGCTTGACCCCGTCTCCAGAGATGCGCTGGCCGACATTTTGCGCAAATGCAGCCAGGAGGGTTCGGCGATCGTCATGGCCAGCCACGATCTGAATTTCTTAGAACAATTAGCAGACAGGATCCTTGTAATAGATGAGGGCCGAGTGGTCTCATCTGGTTCTCAGATTGAGCTGCTTTCTTCCCTCGGAACAGCGACACGTTTCCAGGTGTCGGTGGACACAGCCTCTATCGAATTGCCTCAGTACTTCGGGGAGGATGTAGAGTTGGTGGACGACTCTGGTCCACTGGTGTTTGAGACAACCAGGGGACAGGCTGCACTGCCAGAGATATGGGCTGCACTCATATCAGCGAGAGTGAAAATTTTAGGGGTAGAGGTGAGAGAGCCAGGCCTAGCCGAGCTCTTCCGAAGAGTTACTGGACAGGAACTGCCGGGATGAAGTTTCTTGTAACAGTGATGGAGTTTCGCATAGCGCTAGCAAGACCTCGTTTGTTAGCGTTTAATGTTATGGTGCCCGTTGTACTTGTACTGGCAATCTCATTGGGTGGTGCACCAGAATTTCATGCTGCTGCCGTCTATACGGTGCTCTTCACCATTTTTGGGACATTCGGATCTGCGATTCCCCTTGTGCGTGATGCCGAAGCCGGGCTTTTCGGCCGCATTATTAGGTCTGGTGTTCCGCCATCACATTTTCTTATCGAGCGAGCGGCAGGTGGTAGTGCGATCGATGCACTTCAACTGTTACCAGCCCTGACGATCGCAACACTGGGTTCTATCTCACTGAATGGGTGGATTAGGGCCGTACTCGTCCTTTGGTCCTCCATATGGATTGCGAATCTGTTAGGTAACTTAGTGGCGGCAGCAGCGAGGTCTCTCGCTGAGACGGCACTGTTTTCTGCAGTTGTAACGCTCTTTTTGCTGCACTTATCAGGTGTATTCAGGACGCCCCTGCCTCAGTCTTCATGGGCAGTGATAGAAGCTTTTAGCCCATTCCAAGCCCTCCACGAGACCCTCCTTACGGTGTCAGCTGGCACTAGCACTGAGTTTCCACTGGGGCTCGTTGTTTGGGTGCTGATTCTACCTGTTGTAACTGTATTTTTAGCGAGATCAGTCACTAGGTCTTTGCGGCTAGCCAGTGACGGCTGAGGATACCCGCAACCCCACTGAAACAAGCTTTGGTCAGCCCTGCCGGCGAATGAATATTTGGTGCTCCTAGGTGGCACTTTAAGGTCGGTTGCCCGAGGAGAACACAGTAGATATAATTTGTGGCGGCTTTCTTGTGAAAGATGGTGCGAGCACTGACAAGCCCCGTAATACAGGGCTTGTCATGCTTGTAAGGAACATCTGCCTTGAGGCACTTGTCAGTAGTGATTCTTGTTCAACAAAAGAGTTCTCTACACTCTATGAAACTTGAAGTCTAACCAGGAAGGCTCGGGGGTTTGGTCCACCGGGCCTGTCGCACATGTAGCCGTAAGCAGAGCAGATAAGGCAATGGGTCAGAGGTGGCGTGGGGGAGGAGCTGGCATCCTCTTGTTGTACTGGCACCCGCGTTGGGGGTCAGCTAAAGATTCTATAATCCGAAGGCAAGCATGTATCGAGAGATCCTTGTCCCAGTAGATAACTCAGAGGCCTCACACTGGGCCGTTGACAGAGCAATCGAACTATGTCAGCGCACAGAGGGCCAGATCACCGGAAATCATGTTTATGCAGCCCGCCTCCATGATGTTCGGTTTCGTCAACTCGAGACAGGCCTTCCAGCGCAGTTCCAGAGTGCTAAGGAGATTAAGCGCCAGCGTAAGATCCACGACAAGTTGATCGAAAAGGGTCTCCAGCTCATCTCGGATTCCTTCCTCGACCAGACGGACAAGCGGTGTAAGGCCGCTGGGGTGCCTCTTACACGTCAGCTTCTGGAGGGCATCAACTACGAAGAGATCATCCGTGAGGCCAACGGCGGCGAGGGTCGACTCCCGAGCTTGATCGGCTTCGACCCGAACATCGCCGACAAATACGATGGCGGAGACAAGGTGCGTGGTGACGTCCAGATCGACGAGAAGGGTCGGATCATCGCTGAGGACGAGGACAGTGATGAGAAGCTCGCCGGGTCCAGCGGCCGACTCTACGACCTGTTGGTCATGGGCGGGCACGGAATCGGTCAACAGGAGTTCTCGCAGCTCGGCGGCGTGATTAGCCGGGTTCTTCGCAGGGTCGAGAAAGACACCCTCATCGTGAGGAACGGCGAAGCGCTGGAGGGTGGCAATTGGATGGTGTGCGTCGACGGCTCAGCGTACAGCTACAAGGCGATGCGACTCGCGCTCGAGATGGCCAAGGAGTACGGCGCCAAGCTGTACGTGTGCTCGGCCTTCGATGTCGAGTACCACCACGTCGTGTTCGGTAATATCAAGGACGTTCTGTCTGTGCAAGCCTCGAAGATCTTCAAGTTCGAGGAGCAGGAGGAACTCCATAACAACATTATCGACAAGGGTCTACTCAAGCTCTGCAAGGCGAACATAAAGCGTGCGGAAGTCATGGCTGAGGAGTTCCCAGAGGTCGAGGTCGAGACGCAGATCCTGATCGGCAAGCCGTTCGACTGCATCCTGCGCTGGGCAGGCGAGATCGAGCCCTCGGTGCTCGTGATTGCGCGGCACGGCAGCCACCGCATCGACGGTACGGACCTCGGCTCGCAGTCCGACAACCTGATCCGGCTCACGAAAGCGAGCGTGCTGCTCGTGGGCACGCAGAACGTCGATCCGGAAGAAATCCCCTGGATCGAAGAGGATGGCGAGACGGGTCTCGAGTGGGGCCCGGACGCCGAAGTGCGCATCCTCAGGGTCCCTCCCTTCGCGCTGGGTATAGCGCGGCGGGCCGTGGAGGAGTTCGTGCTGGACAACTACGGCGCGGGCGCCAACGGCACCTACAAGGACGAGCGACCTCGTGAGGCCGTGAACGGCAAGCTCGCGTCCAGCGTGAACGGC
>Ga0208881_1000002_pt1 | contig 101218 bp, 79 predicted proteins | sample Knorr_S23_td_AAI_FD_185610 | JGI IMG/M metagenome (GOLD analysis project Ga0208881, IMG submission 185610) | Marine microbial communities from Southern Atlantic Ocean transect - Knorr_S23_td_AAIW_ad_876m_LV_B (SPAdes) (version 2) | ecosystem: Environmental > Aquatic > Marine > Oceanic | place... | reverse complement strand
GGGCCATAGGTTCTTGAGCTAGAGCACGAGCGATCCTAACGCGCTGTAACTCTCCACCCGAAAGGGTTGATAGATCTCGGTTAACGAGATGCGTCACGTCGCAAACCCCCAGTGCCTCATGGACAGCGGCTCGGTCCTTGCTGCCTTCTCCCTCAAGAGGTCCAAGGTGGGGATATCGACCCATGCCGACCATCTCTCGCACAGTTATCGGGAATGAAATGGTCTCTGATTGTGATACTACACCGATAACGCGAGCGAGCGCTTTGCGATCCCACTTGCTGATATTGCGTTCGGCGATCAAGGCTCTTCCTTGATCCGCTCTTACAATTCCCAGGAGCCCCTTCATAAGAGTGGATTTCCCAGAGCCATTAGGTCCTAGGACTGCGTAAAAGCTTCCGGAAGGAGCAGACATGTTTACGCCATTAAGAGCAGGGCGGCTTTGTCCCGGGTACTTGATCACAAGATCCGTGGTTTCAAACTTCATTTGGTTGCCACACTCTGCCTCAAAAGGACGAGGAAAAACGGGACCCCAATAAACGCTGTGATCACACCGATCGGGATTTCAATAGGTGAAAGAACCAACCGAGCAATAAAATCTGCTCCTATTAGAAAAGTGGCACCTCCGAGGAATGAAAGCGGTAGGAGCCCACGGTGGTCCGATCCCACCAAGATTCTCAAAGTGTGAGGCACAACGAGTCCAACAAATCCGATTACTCCGGCCACGGAGACACTCGCTGCTGTGATCAATGCTGCGACGATCAGAGAAATTCTTTTCACGCCCTCCACATTAGCACCCAGGTAGTACGCTGTTTCTTCTCCAATCGCCATCAGGTTCAGTGACCGAGCTAGAGATATGAGCATAAGTGTCGCGGGCATTGTATAAACTCCTGCGATGACGACCCTATCCCAGTCAGCCCCTGCTAGGCTGCCCATAGTCCATAGAATAGCACTCTGTACTGTACGAGCAGGAGAAATCGAGAGAATGAAAGCGATACAAGCCGAGAAAAAAGCAGCTATGACTACACCTGAAAGCAGAAGGACCCGGACATCCATCGCTCCACCAGATGAGATAGCTACACGAAACACGAGAAAAATCGCTAGGAGTGCACCTGCAAATGCTGCGAGGGGAAGCGTCCACGAACTGGTTGCAGCAAGACCCATGCTGAGCATCAGTACTGCACCAAATGATGCGCCTCCAGAGACACCGAGTATATATGGTTCCGCCAGAGGATTTCGTAACAGAGCCTGAAAAGTTGCGCCTGCTACACCCAGTCCTCCCCCGACAAATCCCGCTAAGAGGATACGGGGTAGTCGAAGGTTGACCACAATGTCCCGATGTGCTTCTTGCCCATTTCCAGTGAGAGCAGCCCAGACTTCGGAAATTAGAAGTGGAACGGAACCAAAAAGCACACCTAATAGCCCGATCCCAATGAGGGCTAGAACCAACAGAGCCCCGAGTTTTGTTTTGCTCATCGCAGTAGATCACCATGCAAGATTTTGGCTACATGTCTTGCGGCCTCTGCTATGTTCGGCCCGGGGAACTCCAGGGTATTTCCGATCTCCTCTATACGAGCCCCAGGGGTCAGCCTGGGATCGAACTGGGACCTGTCCGAAATTAGAACTACATCGATCTTTCGGACGCGAAATTGCTCGGGGCTTACTGAGCCATACAAGAATCCCAAGTCGGAGAAGACATTTCTACCGCCAGCTAGCACTAGTATCTCATCGATATAGGTATCAGGACCTGCAACCCAAGGTGGCGAGCCTCCGAGAATGTACACCGTATGGATCTTTGGCTTCTCGGAAGTCCATCTCTGAAGATCAGCGAGGTCATTCTTGATGTTCGAGATTATGGAATCAGCTGCAGGCTCGGTACCTGTTGCTTTTCCGAGAAGTATTATGCTTGAGTATAAGTCAGTTAGACGATCCGGACGCACGGCTATTTGGGGGATCTCAAGCTCATCCAGGCGAGATTTGGTTTGAGGATCTTGGTCACCAGCAAAACGCACAACTAAGTCTGGTTCGAGAGCGATGATATCTTCGAAGTTTGGCTCCAGCCCTCCACCCACAGACGGGATATCGAGAACCCAGTTCTCTAGATCGAAATCAGTGCGCCCAACAACCGTATGAATGGCCCCTAGTGCTCTCAACGTCTCGGTTGCTGATGGTACGAGTGAAATGATTCTCCGCGCTGGTTCCTCAAGAGTAACTTCCAGTCCAGTTGCATCCACCAGAATAATGTTACTAGCAGTGCCTCTATTTTTTTCCACTGAAGTTGGCTGGCACGCTGTTGCCAGAACGATGATGCAGAAAATGAGTTCACGGATATGTTCCTGCACTGTTCTGATCCGTATCATTTTTCTTTAGTCGAGGAGTTGCAAGAGTCTTCAAATGAGCGAATCCATCTACTGTCCTGCCTGGCAAGACCCGCGAACCAGAGATCCTCAGAACCAAACATTTCCAGCAGGATTTCTTCGGATCCGTCACCATTCCAGTCGATATGATCCAGGTAACGCGGCACCCCTTTTCCCTGAGACTCAGCAAGCCGGTACCACATATAGCTTATCTCATAAGTCCCAGAGGTGGCGTCTCCCATCACAAATAGAGAGTAGGCTCCAGGTTCAGGTGGTGATGTGATCATTCGATCCTGATGTAGGAAGGTCGCTGCAATCGTTTGTCTCGGTTCACCTGGAAGTTGGAAAGCATGAATGTCCGTTCGTGAATCCAGGATTGAGGGAGGCCATTCAGCGCCGACGCTTGGGATCACTTCAGATGCCAGCGCGAGCGAGGCTACACGTTGATTGTAGTTATGGCGGTATGCCGTATATGGCTGAAAAGAGCGAGAACCTGCAACATCAATTGGCAAGGCAATTAACTGTTCTACATCACTCGCTTCTGATACGAGTTCCACAATACCCGAAATGGTAGGCCTTAGGGTACAGAAGCTGTCATCGATTGACACTTCTTGAGCTATCATCCTTCCGATCCTAACCCCCTCAGAGAACAGTACCCATTCTGAGCCTTGAGTTATAAGCCGTAGGCTGAAATCACCGGTGGTCTCAGATCTTAAGCCCTGGTTCGAGATCTCTGTGAGACTATTACCATTTACCTCTCCGACTGCGGTTAGCTTAGCTGTAGACCCGGTCCGTTTCCCACTAAGTAGAATTGGTCTCTTGGGGATTCCGAGGGATTGTTCTTCGTCGGCCAGATCCGGGGTAATAACTGATTGCCCCGAAGATACTGCGGAAGAAAAGGTAGGAGGTTTAAGGCGGAGTTCTAACCCTTCCCAGGCAACGTTGTCGCAGCCTGTTGCCAGGGTTAAGATCACCGCGATCGCTAGGTGTTCCCTTTGCATGCGGTCGATGGGGTCAGGTATGATTTGAGGCTCCAAAGCTATCAAGGCCTCCTTTCGAGGCAACCTGATGCGTGGTGCCCTGCTCACTCAGGGTGGTTGGTATAACCTCGTGCGGAGGTGCCTGAAGTATCATCCCTAAGGATGCCATGGACCTAAAGTATGCAGGGCCCTTTAGGAAGGTGCTGTCCCGGTTTCCAACTGGAGACAGCTTCCGTTCTTGCTTGACGGACTTCGAGCTAAGCGAACCAGTAGTCAAGTTTCATGCTCTATCCTATCTAGTTCCCTCGTGGATCCAGAAAGAAGGCCTGGCCTCCGAGTGATTCTTGCACATCTTTCGGATCTGCACCTGGGTTTCCGGGCATACGGGCGTATCGATCGCGGTGTGGATATACGCGAACGAGATGTCTCTCTGGCATTTGAGCGTGCACTTCAGGATATAATTCGACTAAATCCTGACATCGTGGTGGTTTCGGGTGATGTCTTTGATCGTCCGGATCCTCCTGCAAGTGCAGTGGTGGTGCTTGCGCGAGGTCTTGAGCTGCTTCGCTCCTCACTTCCCGAGACACCAGTATTCATGGTTGCTGGTCCCAGGGACACTCCCAGGCAGCTTGGCGATCCCGGGGCCCTCGCTGTACTAGATAGTTTTCCGAACGTCGAGGCAGCTACCGATTTGACGCGCTCCATTATCATGGAGCGTCTTGAGCTTCATGCTTGCCTCGTTCCATACCGTGCTACTGTCCGCCACCCTTCGGCCTTCCCGGAGTCTGACCCTCGAATACGCTGGAATCTTTTGGTACTGCATGGAACTCTTGAACAGTCCGAGCAGGCAGCGGTACCAGTTGTTCCCGAGGACTGGAGCTATATAGCCCTGGGAGGTCAACACCGGACAGAACAGGTATGCTCGAATGTTCTCTGGGCAGGATCCCTAGAGCGTGTGGCACTTGATCCCTGGGCAGACGCCGGAGGGGAAAAAGGATTCCTAATGGTGAACCTAGAGAGCGGAGAGCATCAATTCCACGCTATTCCTTCGCGTCCAGTGGCTGCGCTGGCTCCCATTAAGGTTGTTGGTGGGGATCACGATCAACTGCGTCGCCGAGTCCGTGAGGTTGTCCAGGAGATCCCCGGAGGTATCAAGGGTAAGATTGCGCGCCTGAGGCTTGAGGGCGCTTTCCCGCAGGATCTCCTTGCCTTACAGGGTGGAGAGCTATCGGGTCTGCGGACCTCCGCACTACATCTAGCCATCGAGGCTGGAAAAGAGCCGCGTCCTTTCCCAGCAGACTGGTTATTGGAAGATGCGCCTTCACTCCTTCGTGTTGCACTGGAAAAAGAACTTGAACGGGATGGTTTTCTAGACGATGCCACCCAGGCAGTCATTGAGGAGTTACTGGATTCTGATACCGCTGATGCTTCAAAGGTCCATGCGGTTGGAGGCCTGGATGCACTTGATGGCGATATCCCTGGAGTTGGCCGAGTGAGCGCTTCCATACCAGCTGGTTTGACAGCGGTGATCGGTGGTGACGGGCGGTCACGGAAATCAATCAAGGAACTCTTGATCCAGATCGGAGGGGGCTCTAACAATAAGCCCCTGCGGCATTTTTGGGCTTGCACCGATGCAGGGACTTTAGAGGAGATGTTGTCGATTGCTTCGCTAGCGATAGCGTTTACCCGCGGGCTAGCTGTGGTCGATGCTGCTTTAGAGCGGCTAGAACCAGGTGACAAATCTGGGACAGGTTTGAGATCTGGTACGCCCGCACTAGAGAGCAATGTTCCAGGATCGACTTCCATAGATCTTGAGGCTATTGCTACAGAAACCCAATCAGCGGAACAAGATCTCCGGTCACTTAGAGCAGGGGTGGTTGAGGCCGATGTGGCCCTAGAGGCTTCGATGATGGATTGGCTCAGCGAGAGGCAGGATGCCGAAACAACCCTTAATACCTACCGTGATCGAGCCCGGCAGCTTCGATCACGCTTACGCCAACTGGAAGCGACCGGGCCTGACGCACCTTGTCCACTCTGCGGTCGTGTATTGGAGGGTCATTATGATGAGGTCTTGCGCGAGCTAAATAATGAGTGGGAAGCAGTCATCCAAGACGGGAGTTGGTGGCGGAGCAGGCGGGAACAATTGGAGCTCAAACCGCCGAACCTCCAAGAGCGTGAAGAAAAAACATTGAAGCTACATATGGCTCTGGAGGCTCAATCCGAACGTGTCGAACTCTTACGAGTTAGGGTTAGCGGCATGCGAGCAGGAGGCTCTCTAATAGAGAAGGAAGTCGCAGGAGATGACCATCGAGGTCAGGTCATGTTGGCCCTCTTACGTGTGCGGGCTGCTCGTGAGGGTCGAGCTAGGGACGTACTTCTGGATAGAGCTTCCCGTTTCGTCTGCAGGCTCACAGGTGGCCGAATTCTGGCGATCACTCTACGAGGGGGAGGGGTCCGTCTCGAAGGGGATTATGAGACCTTGCGTTCGATATCAGAGGAGGATCTCTCTGCTGCCAAGCTAGCGATACGGCTAGCTGCTGCATCTCTTATCGCTGCGGGCGGGCAGGGCCTGGGCTCGCTCTTGCTAGAGGAGCCATTCGATCGACTAGACCCTGAGGCCGGTATCCGTAGCCTGGTGCTCATGAAAGAGCTCGCAAGTGAGGTTCCTAGGATTATACTAGTCAGTCGAGGTGCAACGGTTGGGGCACGCCCTGAACTATTTGATTGCATCATGGAAATTCGAGAGGAAGGTTCGACTGCTGGTCCTGCGCTCCGTCCAACTCCAGCAGGTCCAGGCAGGTTCATGTTACGATCTTCGGCTATCCTGAAACACTGATTGATCGTGAGCCCAATAGGACGAGTAGGTTTATAGACCACACATTCTCTATTTGAGCCTTCCATCTCACCTTCGCTGAGTCTGGATCTGTAGTAATCAGCCAGCAGGGTTGATCAATGCTTGCATATGGATTCTAGATCCCGGTATCCTCGGGAACTTCCTGTGCAGCGATCGCTTGAACCTCCAGAATGCAACCGGGCCTTAGGTTACCTACAGGCACCACAGCACGCGCTGGCCGGTGTGCGCCCATGACCTCAGCATATGCTGCATTTACGGCTGGCCAGTGATCTATATCAGTGACATAGATCGTCATCTGAAGAGTCTTACTCAAACTACTGTTGGCTGCTTCGAGTATTGCACGAACGTTCTCGAGTACGTTGCGTGTTTGGTCCCCAGGATTATCGGGCAGTGCCTCAGGATCCTTTGGGTCAAAAGGCAACTGACCGGCAACATATACGATGCCTTGATGAACTATCGCCTGAGAGTAGTGTCCCGCAGGAGCCGGAGCGTTGGGAGTAGAAATTGTTTGCATGCTGTAGGATGGCTTCAAGAGAGTATGGTCAGCAAATTAGCGATTAGCGGGAGTCGTTATTGGCCTGTATAGCGAGCTTCCTCATTTCCAAACGCCCTTGCTTCTCGCCAGGCGAACCGGGAGCCCCACTTATTATGCTGATGCTCCACAGCGTCAGCCACGATCTCTCCAAGTACTGGCGCGAACTTGAAGGCGTGCCCACTACCTCCAGCTGCTACGACAAGACCCTCCCGGTCTGGGTCGTGCCCGATCAAAAAGTTGCCATCGAAAGTGTCGCAATACATACAGATTCTCCGGTATGCGATGGGGGCATCCGAGAGCGCTGGAATCGCACTGCTCAAGAATTTACGGGTACGAGCTTCATGATTTGCATCCACTGTCTCCCGCGCTTCCGGGTGCATACGTATTCCTTGCCCGTGGTGTGCCACCTTGACACGTCCATCCGCTAGGGCAGGGAATCCATACCACCCGCTGTTCGAGATATCAGCCGACCATGGAGGGAAGTGCTCAGCACGAAAGAGGTCGGGATTATCGGGTAAGAAATGGAGCACTGGCTGACCGGTAGACCAGAGAACACCCGAAAGCCAGGGTAGTAACGTGGGAGTCCATGCTCCAGCTGCGACCACGACAATTTCGCCTGTGATTATATCGCCATTGTTAGTTAGGACACCTGAAATACGACTTCCCTTCGATCGTAATTGATCCATCTGGCCCGAATAAAATTGAACACCGCTGGCTTTGCAGAGCTGAACCAAATGCTCCATGACGCTCCCGCTCTCCACCCATCCGCCGTGGGGGTTATAGTAGCCATCAGGATATTCCGAAAAATCCCAGGCTGGATAACGATTGGCGATCCGATTCGTAGTCAGGCGTTCGGTGTTGTAGCCACGTTGTTCTAATACTTTACGGTTCTCGTGTTCGTATCCGCCCAATTTCATTTGGCCACGCGAGAGTATGAGGAACCCGTCTTCATGGTACAGGGGCTGTTGCCAGTCGCGGTTCCAAGATTTCCATCCTTCGATCGCGATCTCTCCAAGTTCGTGATAGAAGACGTCCGAACCATAATCCATGCGGACAACCTTGCTGACATCAGTCGAAGACGCGTCTTCGTGTGGGGGGGTGCCAGGATTGACTATGCTCACAGACCAACCACGTGACTGGAGCTTTAGGGCTGCAGTGCAGCCAAAAACTCCACCACCCACAATAACGACGCGGTGCCCTATTTGAGGTCGAGTTTGAGCTTTGGTCACAAGCGATCCAGTAGAAGGTTGGCTAGAATTAAGAGTGATGGGGTGGTTCAAGCCCTACACCTTTGTATTCCCTGTTTCCCTAGGTAAGCCATGAGGGTTCGAATTTTATCTTCTGATACCGTGCGATCCACTATCGACATGCCAATGGCCATTGAGGCGATGAGGGATGCATTTAGCGCTCTTGCAGCGGGTGATGCAACTGTCCCTGTTCGTGTAGCGCTGGAGACGTCCCATGGGGTCAGTCTATTCATGCCTGCCCACTTGAAAGAGCAGGACTCCGCTGGCGTGAAGATTGTTTCAGTGAATGAGGGTAATGCACAGTCGGGCCTCCCAGTGATCCATGCGGTGGTGGTGGTTCTAGACACTCTGACTGGCTGTCCGATTGCCCTTATGGATGGGACCTGGCTGACCGCCCTTCGCACAGGCGCAGTTGGTGGCCTCGCCGCAGACCTTCTAGCCAGGAGAGATTCCACGACTGTAGCGCTTTTTGGAGCCGGTACGCAGGCAAGGACCCAACTTGAGGCTGTACGGTGTGTGAGAGACATCACTAAGGTTCGTGTTGTCTCCCGTAGTGCTACCTCTGCACAGGATCTAGTAGGCGAACTGAGCGGAGTGGAAGCTATCAGTTTGGAGGACCCAGATGAGGCCGTAACTGGGGCGGATATCATCATTGCTGCAACCAGCAGTTCAACTCCAGTGTTTGATGGTGCGCTCGTAGAGCCTGGCACACACGTGACCGGTATCGGCTCGTTCACTACAGACATGAGAGAAGTCGATGCCACCCTGGTGGAGCGGGCACGAGTCATAGTTGACCAAAAGGAGGCTGCACTTGAGGAGGCCGGAGATATCGTAGGTCCTATTAGAGATGGCTTGTTTGGAGAGGACGTGATTGCTGGAGAAATTGGCGACATCGTTCTTGGTCGGATTACTGGACGCACGGAAGCAGAGGAAATCACATACTTCAAATCTGTAGGAAATGCAGTCCAGGACATCGCGGTGGCGGCAAAGGTACTATCGGTTGCCGAGGCGGAAGAACTAGGAGAAATCTTCGATCTATGAATAAAGAAGTTTGACTTGGTGCTTCATCCCGTGCCTAGCCTCAACCAAGCTTCAGCACGCTCACTGTACTGCTCCATTAATTCTTCATCAGACGTCTGTAGTGCAGCTTGACTTAGAGCCAAGTATCCCCAGGCGTAATAGTTAGGGATGCCGATCGTCGCGAGATCCGGCCAGTGCGTCCATTCATCTGGAATTCCCGATCGGTGCACGAAGACTTCAGTCAACAAAGTGTGTGTCCTCGGCATATCTACCCATTGACCTATTACTGATTCGTATGGTGAGGGCAACATGCGGATAACACCCTCAGTGCTTTCAACCTCCTCCAGCGGACCATTATTCAGTCGGTAAGCAAGGCCCTGACGCACGAGGTAGTCAGTCAAGCCCAGTGATACCGCAGCGTTGCCACTGGACGAGAAGTAGATCGGCCGTTCATCGATCACCTCTCCGATCAGCGCTAGCGCGTACTGTTCCCACGGCACCAGACTATCACCGTCCCTCAAGACAGTATTGATGTTTCCGAGCCTCACAGACCGATTTCCTTCGACGCGCACATAATTCTGTGAAACCTGGTCGATCTGTTCATCGGTAAGTGGGATGATCGACTTGGTGGGCTCCTTGATGCTAGTAGCCACAACCAGGGAGACCTTGCTGGGCATAGATGTGGGATCAGTCACGTATGCTGCGGACGTGTTTTCAGCAGTATAAGGACGCTGACAAATAATTCTGGACCAGTCCTCGGATGGACCCATGTCAGGATCACATGGTGCGGTTATCCTCTTGAGTTGTTTCGTGTACCACTCAGTGTTTAGGTAGGAAGTCACAATGACTGTGACGTCTCGCCTGATGCCTTCTACTTCCTGTAGATACCAGAGCGGGAAGGTGTCATTGTCACCGTTTGTAAAAAGCACACCGTATGGTTCGACGCTCATTATAAGGTTGTGGGCCCAGTCCCTAGCAGAGTAGTCATCTGCACGGCTTGCCCAAGTGAAATTCAGGACCAACGGAATCAGTGCCAACCCAAGGATTGGGCTGGCCTTCGCAAGGCCCGAGCGTACCTCACGGCTTGCCTCCCGCCAAAGAGTTGCAATGCCTATGCCTGCCCAAAGCCCCCATACCGAGAAGCTGACTATGAAGAAGTAGTCACGCTCACGAACTTCATGGAGTCCTCGGTCGGCGATTGGGTCCGGAAGTGAATATCCGTATCTGAAGTTCAGGTAGTAGACTAGGCCAGCGGATAAGGTCACGAAGAGCGTGGCCAAGAAAATGAAGCTCGTCCGGTCTCTTCTTGCGTGCTCGATTGCACCCCATACGCCTAACCCTGTGAATAGCATCGTGAATGGTAGGCGCCAATTAGAGAAGAGAACGTTGTTACCATCGAGAGACCTGGCCCACTGCCAGTCGAAATACTGAAGGTAGTTCGCAACCTGTGAGACCAGTGGAGCCGACCTTGGAAGTAGAGGTGGCTTCTCGTATTGAGTGCGATTGAGTGCTTCGGCTAGCGCTGCACAGCCAGCTTTGCCGTACGTAACCACAGCTGAGAGCGCAGAGCTTATATCTGGACATGCCGGTGCTGCCTCGTTGATTACCGGCTGAAGTCCAGCACGTAGGGGCAAGAATAGATGAATTGATAGTCCGACTATCGCTACGGCTGCACCAACCAAGTACAAGCGCCAGTTCAAGAGAGTTTGGGGATGAACCACGAGTATGAAGATTCCGATGGCGGGGGCGACGAGGAACGCCATCAGGTGATTTCCCACACTTAAGGCGAGAATGAACACCATCAGAATGAGTAGATTGTCGTCCTTGCCTTTGCCCAGGTTCTCTTGCCATCGGACCGCTAGCCACGATAGAAGGGCGATCGTGAAGAGTGAGACTGTGTAAACCTTCTCATTGACGTTTGACTGGCTCCAGACTGTAAAGGAAGTCGAACTCACAAGAACGGCTGCCGCAGCCCCGACAAGGCGGAAAAGTTTGTCACTCGAGAAGTAGCGCAGGATATGGTGTGCTACCAGGAACCACATAGCGTGAGCGGCGGCCGACATGAAAGCACTGAATAGATTGATACTGGTTGCTACCGATAGGCCGAAAAATGTGAAAACCACGGACCATGCTCTGGCGAGGACTACAAAGAGCGGATTCCCCGGAGGGTGTGGAATACCAAGCATGTGGCCTGTCGCGATATACTCGCTGGTATCCCAGAATGCCGTTGTAGGAGATAACGTGAGCCAGTATAGAGCAAACACGAGTGCTCCTGCGATCCAAGCTTCCTTATAGGGCGGACGAAGGTTCTCAGCGCCACCCTTTGGGCTCCCGTGCAGTGCTTGCTTCCTTGCTCTACTCATCTCGCCCCAGCGAAGCAGTTTCTTGAACAGGGCTCATGTTTGATTAGCCATTACTGTATGAAAGCTCAAAGGTAATTGCCCCGAATAATCTGCTTATATCTTAGACAACGTGCCGTATCAGCCCAGCCCCCTCGTAAGGTGTAAGCATCCCCAGAGATCTGGCTTTACGGTCCAGCCAGCGGGCACCCAGGTCGTCCCACTGTATTCCTGAACGATCAGCGGACCCTCTAACACGTGTTCTAAACGTAAGTCATTTCGAGATACCAGTAGTGCCTCTATCTCTCTGTCCCCATAAACCACGTTAGTTGAGCAAGTCGGTGGTGGACCATCAGCAATTGAGAGTCTATGGACCGCAAGTAGTGGAGCTGGTGCAGTCACTATTGCGCGCAAAGTGACTGCCTCTACCGCTGTTCCATCTCGGCGATACCCGTAGCGTTCCTCGTGTAAGTTGTGGAAGCGTTCGACCCAATCTTCGGCGTGAACCCTTAGCTCAAAGCTCTGCCCTCGATATCGGGCGTCAATCCAGAGTGTAGTGGATAGTTCGTCCGGGTCTGACCCCTCCTCTACCATTTCCGTCCATGCTTGAAGAGCAAGCCCTGCCAGTACGTCGTCAATGTAGTCACCAGCCCCTGAATCATCGGTGGCTTGCAGCACAGTGCGGGCGGTTTCTCGGGTCACGGGCGAAGCCAGCATTCCGTAGGCTGATAAGAGGCCAGGACCTGGGGGGATCAGGGCCTCTCGAGCCCCTAGTCGATCAATAAGCTCAGTGACGTGTAGGCCACCGGCACCGCCGAATGCCACGATGGTAAAATCCTCTGGATCGTAGCCACGCTCTACCGAGATCACGCGCAGGGCTCGCTCCATTGCTGTGTCCGCCACAGCCAAGATCCCTTCGGCGGTTTCTTCAAGAGACGCACCGAGTGCTGCTGCCAGCACCCCCAGCGGATCACGAATTGCATCTCGGTCAAGAGTTTCGCTACCACCTAGGAAGGAAGAAGCCGGAAGACGCCCAAGCCAAACATGGGCATCAGTTACTGTGACCCTTGATCCGCCTCTGCCATAGCAGATCGGTCCGGGTTCTGCTCCGGCGCTCTGAGGTCCTACCCTGAGCGCACCGCCTGCGTCGACCCTGGCCAGCGATCCGCCACCAGCACCGACGGTATGGATGTCCAGAACCGGTATTGCTGTGGGTTGCCCTGCGATCTCAAACTCTCGAGTCCTGAGTGGGTGCCCAGGACACAAGGATACGTCAGTGGACGTTCCTCCCATATCAAATGAAATAATTCGCTCCCTACCTGAGCGTTTGGCCCAAGTTAGTGCTCCAATAACCCCTCCAGCAGGGCCAGAAAGGACTGTGTGCACTGGTTCTTTTCTTGCCCGCTCAACTGGTAGCACGCCTCCATTCGATCCCATGATCCTCACTCGTGTTGCACCTGCTTCTTTCGAGATGCGTCCGAGGTAATTGCTCATGATTGGCGCCACATAGGCGTTTACTACGGTGGTGGATGTACGCTCATACTCTCGGAATTCTGGTACCAAGTCAGCGGAAACCGACAGCGGTAGCCCAATATCACCTACGGCTTCTGCGACGATTTGCTCATGTGCATCGTTGGCGTAACTGTGCAGAAGCGAAATTGCGACAGCTTCAGCATTATGTTCCTTAATCCGAACGGTGAGGGTTGCGAGTTCCTCAAGGTCAAGCGGTTCAATTTCTTCACCTTGGGGCCCAATTCGCCCGCTAATCCCCACGCGATCATCACGCATCACCAACGGGGGAAGCCTATGTCCAACCAACGCGTAGAGCTGAGGTCGGTTCTGCCTGCCGATCTCAATTACGTCCTCAAACCCTCTGTTGGTCACCAGTAACACCTTGGCACCGCGTCGTTCAAGTAAAGTGTTCGTGGCAACTGTTGAGCCGTGAAGAAGGGTAAACGGATCGTCTTTGCTGCTAGCCATGTCAGTAATCCCAAAGATCTTTAGGATCCCGTCTAACACTGCTTGCGAGGGGTCTTCGGGTGTCGATGACACCTTGAGTGTTCGGATTTGCCCTTCTCTGAGAAGTACCAGATCTGTGAAGGTTCCACCTGTGTCCACAGCGAGGAGTGCCGTTGACGCTCCTTGATGCTCGGAGGACATTGTTTCGCTCATGCAGATTCGACCCTCCTTCAATGACTTTAAGGCCCTAGCCGACAAGTACGGCCTGGTGCCGGTATGGCAAGAGTTCCTCTTCGATGTAGATACAGCTGTAACCGCGTATTCTAAACTAGCCGAACCCCCGTTTGGGTTTCTTCTAGAATCGGTACTTGGCGGCGAACAATGGGCCCGATACTCGTTTGTGGGAACCCGTCCGGTGGGCGCTTGGAAACTTCAAGGTGGTGAAGTCTCGTGGTGGGGGCCTGAACAAGGCTGGAAGAAGGTTGATACCGATGACCCACTCGAAGACCTAAATACAAGGTTGAGGGAACGTGTGCCAGCCGAGATAGAAGGTCTTCCTCGGTTTTGGGGAGGAGCAGTCGGCTATTTCGGTTACGACGTGGTGAGAGAAATTGAGACACTCCCAAGCCCTGCGGCTGATGACCTAGAACTTCCGGACGGCCTGTTTCTGTTTACCAACGTTGTTCTGGCGATCGATAACCTGCTTGGTCGTGCGATGGCGATTGTTGCTGTTCCTGTGGATGGTTTGCACCAGGATGAGCTCCGGGCCGGGTATGACGATGCCGTTGCAGCCACCAACGATCTCATTCATAGGCTAAAGTCACAGCCCTCGCCGCCTCCTCTTCAGATGGCTGAGGAACCCAAGACTGATCCGCCGTTCGATAGCTCAACAACGCAGCTTGAATTTGAAGAGGGTGTGGAAAAGATCCGGGACTACATTCGGGCAGGAGATGCTTTTCAGGTTGTACTTAGCCAGCGTCTTGGGATTGATCTTCAGGCCTCTCCGTTTGACCTATACAGAGGCTTAAGGACCTTAAATCCATCTCCGTACCTTTACTTCCTTGAGCTTGACGGGATTAGTCTGGTTGGCAGTTCTCCGGAAGTGCTTGTTCGGGTTGAAGACGATGTTGTGATTGTTCGACCAATTGCAGGGACGAGACCCCGTGGCGACTCGGTTGAAGAGGAACGCTTGCTTTCCGAAGAGCTTTGCCAAGACGAGAAGGAGCTAGCGGAACACCGGATGCTTGTAGATCTCGGTCGCAACGATATTGGACGGGTTGCCGAATTTGGCTCGGTCACGGTATCAGATCTAATGATTGTAGAGCGATACTCGCATGTCATGCACCTCGTGAGCCAAGTCGAAGCCAAGCTTAGAGAAGGGCTTGGAGCTATCGATGTCTTCAGGGCATGTTTTCCGGCAGGTACAGTATCAGGAGCCCCCAAGATTCGTGCGATGGAGATCATTGATGAATTAGAGCCGGTGCGTCGGGGCCCCTATGCCGGTGCAGTCGGTTATTTCAACTATGGAGGGGTTAGCATGGATACCGCGATCACGATCCGCACGCTTGTGGCGACTGGAGGGAAGGCCTATGTCCAGGCAGGTGCTGGCATCGTGGCAGATAGTGATCCCTCGCGGGAGTATGAAGAGACCATTAGCAAGGCGAGGGCCTTACTCAAGGCCGCGGTTATGGTGCGAGGTTGAGTACCAGTAGGACTTAGTTCGCTAGTTTCTGGTATAAGAGAGCGAGCGCTCCGATGCCACGCTCAAAGTTCTCAACTGGTAACCACTCGTTGGGCGCGTGGAGATTACAGCCCGGCAGAGAAAAGCCCACCAGCATCACGGGAGCGCTCAGCCGTTCCTCAAACTCAACCACAATCGGTATAGAGCCCCCGCTACCCATCAGGACGGGTGTGGTACCGAACGCTTCCTCTAGCGCCTGTGTCGCGGCCTCGAAGTAACGACCTTCTACAGAAGCCTTCCAGGGTCGCCCTCCGTGGAGTTCATTAATCTGAACAGTGACACCTTCAGGAGTAACGTGCTGCACGTGTTTCTCAAACAGATCCCTTACTTTTCCATCAGTTTGATTAGGCACGAGACGGAAACTGACTTTGGCCATCGCATGGTTAGGTAGAACTGTCTTGGCTCCCTCACCAGTGTATCCACACAGTAGGCCGTTCACATCGCATGTGGGTCGAATCCAGAGGCGCTCGAGGGTGCTGAAGCCGTGTTCACCGTTGAGTTTTCTTACCCCGAGTTCTTCTCGGTACTGCTCATCAGAATGAGGAAGGGACTCAATCTGTGCCCGTGTCTTGCTATCCCATTCGACGACGTCATCATAAAACCCTTCGATCGCGACTCTGCCCTTCTTGTCATGCAAAGTCGCCAGGATGTGCGCCAGTGCGTTGCCTGGGTTTGTGATTGCACCCCCATACTCTCCTGAATGCAGATCACTCCGGGCGCCGGAGACATGGATCTCAAAGTATGCTAGTCCACGGAGTGAAAAGCCTAGGGAGGGAAGCTCCTCTGAGAACATGCTTGTATCAGAAATGAGCACCACATCACAGGCAAGCCTATCGAGATTCGTTTCTACAAAAGGGACAAGGTTGGGGGATCCCGTCTCTTCCTCACCTTCGGCGAGCACTACCACATTCACTGGCATAGAGCCATTTGTCGTGAGCAGTGCCTCCAAGGCTTTAATATGCATGTAGAGTTGCCCCTTATCATCCGCTGAGCCTCTAGCATAAATACGACCGTCTCTTTCGTTCGGTTCGAAGGGAGGTGATACCCACTCTTCCAGGGGTTCAGGGGGTTGCACGTCGTAGTGACCATAGACCAGGACCGTTGGGGCAGCTTCGCCAGCACCTCGCCACTCGCCCAACACCACAGGATATCCAGGGGTTTCGATGACCTCGACCTCGAGGCCTGCATCCCGCATGCGATCTGCCAGCCACTGCGCCGAGCGCCGCGTGTCCTCAGCATGCTCGGTTTTCGCACTGATCGAAGGTATCCTGAGGAACTCATAGAGTTCAGCTCGGAAGCGATCGAGATTCGACTCTATAAAAGTCAGTACTTCGGGCATATCCGCTATGGATAGTGGGAGAGAGTGAAGATGTAGGCTGTTCGCTAGATGAGTCTGCGGATTCCCCATCGGTAGACGAAAGTCATCATTGCCGAGAAGGTTGCTCCCCCCGCCATGCCACCTGGGCTGATAGCGAGTGGCTCATAGAGATGGAAGATGCCCACCCCCAGCATACCCCCGATAACAGCTGCGAACGATCCCAAGATCATCAAAACTATTGTGTGTCCGGGTGTCTCGTTCGGGCGCTTGACCAAGACTTTCATCACCAAGCCGATCGTCGCCCCGAGGACAATCCAAATCCCTATACCAATCCAGTTTTGCATACGAAATGTCGACCTCGGCAGTGGTGCTATGGAGGTAGTCTGAAAGCTACTCTTTAGGTCGGCCGAATCTACCGGAAGCCTAGGATAGGAGCCAGGCCCAACGACGTTGGGGAAACAACCGGTCATTGCTGAAAGTTCTGACAGTATTCCCCGTATTTTTTCTATCTGAGTACTGATTCACTTGCTAGGTGAGATTGAGTCGTGCTTCCTCTAGGGAACAGAGTCAATGGAAAGCGGTGCCCCTGTGGCTTCTGCCTTTTCGACCTTCTCAACCATTTCTTCAACTTCCTCTTCTAGGAAGAGGATCTCAGCATTTAGCGCGTCGATCTTGTCGTTGAGGACACGGACATGTTCTTCGTGTTTTTCTGCGTACTGCGTTGCCACGCCAGTGGTCTCAGTATCCCCGATCCGCTGAGCCATCTCTGCTTGCCGATAGCATGTTTCGGCCGCGTGTCCTATCTCAGCCATCTGATCTCTTGCTTTAGAGATCTGAAGTTCAAGGGCATTGATATGAGATGTCGCTTCAGTGACCTCATTCTTCATTGCATCAATAAGGTCATCAGCCTTCTCGGGGAATTCGTCGCGGTTCAATTCCTCATTAAAGTTTTTGACCGCTTTGCGGAAGTGGGCCCTGAGGTCATCGAACATGTTTGTATCCGTCAGCTCAGAAACTGTTAATCCGGTGGTTAAGCATTCGGGGGTTAGAATCTAAATCGGGCGCTTTTCTAGGCCGATAAGAACTCCGCCCTCTGAAAAGCCATCATAAAGTGCGTTCTCTGGGGCGGGAACGAGGTCTCGTGATTTGAGTGCATCTTCAATCGCCTGATCAATCTCTCTTATAACTTCTAATTCGACGGCCTCCAGGCGAGCGACGGTGATTCCTTCGCCTGTCATGTAGCCTTCGAATAAACCTATCGGATCGCGCTGTCCCCATTCTTTGAACAATTCTGCTGGGAATGTCTCTCTCGCTTCTTGCTCGTCATGCGTCGCATGTCCTCCCATTCGGAAAGTATCTGCAACGATTGCTGCGGGCCCCTTACCTGCCCGGCATTTATCCACGGCGATACGAACCGCCGAAAACACATCTAAGACATTGTTACCATCACATACTTGTGGTTCAATTCCATACATGGCTGGCCAGTCATGGAGACTTCCGGCGCCATGCTGGTCTAACCGGGTTCCAAGTGCGATCTGATTATTTTGGATAATGAAGATTGCTGGAAGGTTCTGGACCGCTGCTAAGTTCATCCCTTCATGGCATGCAGCAGTCTTAGTGGCTCCATCGCCAACCCAAGTGAGGGCGACACGGGCTTCTCCTCGATTACGGAAAGCCATGGCGGCACCCGTGACAATACACACGCTGGTTCCCATATGGCTAATTGGTTGGAGAATCCCGTTCTCCAGATTCCCTATATGTAGGTCTCTACCCCTGCTGGGAGAGTCCGATGTGGCTACATATCCTCGAAACATATCCGCCAAGGACATACCCATCATGTGGAGTGCTCCAGCATTGCGAATCATCGGGCTCACGACGTCAATCTCAGTGTCTAGGGCCTTGACTGCACCCACCGTAACAGCTTCCTCTCCGGTTCCGAGCCAAGCCTTTGAAATAATGCCGGTTCTTACCCAACGCTTGAGTCCAATATCGTGGAGTCGTGTCCGCAGTAGGTCACGATAGATCAAGAGTAGATCGTCTTCCCTTAGATCTTTGATAATCTCACTCCGGCCAGGATGCCCGGAGAGTGATTGCTTTAGCGACTTTATAAGGTCGGGGTCCGGTGTCCAGTTCAGGTATTCCGGAGGGTCAAAAGCCTTGTAACGCTTCATGTATTCAATGTACAGCTAGCTAGGGACTGCGAAACGGTAGGGTACCGGAAGGTTTGGGGCACTAGCCGTATAGGGTAGTTGCAGATGCGTTGCAGTGAGAGACAGCTCGAGTGAGATTGGTGCGTCATCCTACCTGTAAGCTTGTTAGTGAGTTGATTCGCGACACAAACCCGAAAAATCATCGACGCGTCAAGGCTATTGTGGGACTGCGCCTCCTAGAGGTTGTCCGCGATCGAGATTTACCGACCGAGCTCTTAGAAGAAGAGGACCCGGCGCGGACTATCCCACGCCGACTTGGTCTGAGCGATGTAGTAGATCGTCAAATCCGTACGTATGGGGATGATGTCCAGAAAGGGGTTCATCTCACGGACCAAGGGATAACAGATCTTTTCACACTAGTGAACAGAAGATCCGATAGTGACGAGGTTTTCTTAAACACTGGACGTGAGTTGGTCGAGGTTCATTTTCCCTTTCGTTGGGGCCGGGTATTCCCTGAGTCTATTCAGTATATGTTCGCCCGCACTTACTTGAGTTGGCACCTGAAACACCTATTTGGGCGACACATCCTTACTTTCGCAGAGGGACCCTTGAATGTTGAGGTACAGGGCTTGTTCTTCGAGGGGGGCGATCCTGAGGGTAGCACTTGCTATCTTATTTCTGGGATATGCCAACGAATTCTTGAGCAGATTGGACACAGATCCGCCAAAGTTGGTCATACTCTGTGCCAGGCTCGCGGTGATGATCGTTGCAGGTGGGACGGCAGCATCATACCCCTGACCGAAGAGTGAGCATGAGCGGTCGCGTTGTACTGAGGTATGACTCAATAACCCAGTCACAGAGGACTTAGGGATGATCGAAAGTGGAACTATAGCGCCAGATTTCACGCTCGAAGCCGATCAGGGGGGATCCGTGATGCTCTCAAAGCTTAGGGGGAAGAAAGTTATTCTATACTTCTACCCAAAGGATGATACTCCGGGCTGCACGATTCAGGCTTGTGATTTTCGCGATGCACTGCCCCGGTTTGAGGGAGTGAAGGCGGTAGTTCTGGGTGTAAGTCCAGATTCTGTGAAATCCCATGCCAAATTTCGAGAAAAATTTGGCCTAACCTTTCCACTTCTCGCGGATGAAGAACACTCAGTTTCTGAAGCGTATGGCGTATGGAAGGAGAAGAAGATGTATGGACGCACTTACATGGGGATTGAGCGAAGCACTTTCCTGATCGACGAGGAAGGTGTGGTATCACAAGTGTGGAGAAAGGTGAAGCCCAAGGGCCATACTGAAATGTTGTCAGAAATTCTTGCTGATTAATTCTCGATCGTGATCTGAGCGCAATTCCGATACGTGAACCTGAGATCAGTTACAGGCTTCTTCGTCTCCGCCTTCACATGCTTGCCGGTATAATCTGAGGGCCTGGTTGATATCCTGAGGGACACCTGTGCCATTCTGATACATGAATCCAAGATTGTAGCAGCCCCGCATATTTCCACCATCACAGGCTTTCTGATGGAGGCTAACTGCCCGTTCGAAGTCTTGGGTGACGCCAACGCCGTTTCCATACATGGCCCCAAGGTTGTTGCAGCTCAGCATGTCTCCGCGGTCACAAGCTTGTTGGTATAGACTAACTGCCCGTTCGAAGTCTTGGGTGACCCCTCTGCCGCTCTGATACATGACTCCGAGGTTGTAGCAGCCCGCCATATCCCCTCCCTCACAAGCTTGTTGGTGGAGACTGACTGCGCGCCCGAAGTCCTGAGGAACGCCGGTGCCATTTTGGTAGATGAATCCCAAGTTATTACAACCCTCGACGGCTCTATCGTCACAGACTTCCTGGTATAGACTGATTGCCCGTTCGAAGTCCTGAGGTACACCCGCACCAAGTTCATACATGAAACCCAGATTGTTACAGCTGGCCCCTACTCCACCGTCGCAAGATCGTTGGAATAGGATGACAGCTCGTTCTAGGTCTTGGGGTACGCCCTGGCCGCCCTGATACATCACCCCGAGATCATAGCAGCTGACCATGTCTCCACTGTCGCAGGCGCTCTGGTCCAGGGCCTCATTTCCTTGACATGCAGACAGGCCTAGTAAAAAAACCTTGAGTAGGGTTCGCACACGTATGTCCAGGGTCAGTTTAGTCCCTCGTAGGCTACCGTTCATTTAATAGTACTAACCCGACAGGTGTATTATCCAAGAGGCCGGCGCGCAGGGTTGATTTCTACGATCCCAAAGAGACTGCTGTAATCATCAGTCCACAGTGGCCCGGCTCCAGGCATCTCTCTCTCTTCCTTGCCAACGATTTCTAGATCTAGGAATGCTTGATTTCTGGTGAGCAAAACCCAAGCAGACAAGCTTACCGAGCGGCTCGCACTCGGAGAATTCTCGATATAAATCGCGTTCAGGTTCGTAGCTTCAGCGAGACGCTGCACGATTGGAAGCAGGTCAATGAAGCGGTTGGTTATGTGGAGCGCGAGAATCCCACCCACATTCAAATGTGCCAGGTAGGTCTGAATGCTCTCTAGGGTCAACAGGTGAATCGGGATCGCGTCGCTGCTGAATGCATCTATGGCGAGAACATCGAATCGCTGATCTTCACCTTGAGCTAGCTGACGCTCAAGGACGATGCGCGCGTCTCCTTCGAATATGTCAACATCTGCTCCCCGGGCTGCTGCGTCCTCAAGGAAGGTGAACCTGGTCTTCGCCCACCGGCTGACCAATGGGTTCAGCTCATAGAATCGCATATAATCGGGTTCACTCACCTCCCGGACCGTGACGTACGACTCTTCATCCCTTTGGGGATCAACGAGGGCATTGGCATAGGCAGCTATTGTGCCGACACCTAGTCCCACGACACCAACACGAAACTGGCGTGTTGCATCAGATCGTAGCGGGTGATGCTCGATGCCTAACCCGACACCAGTTTGTGGACCGTAGTACGTTGTTGGCCACGTTTGATAGGACTGTAGTTGACTTCCATGACGGATGCGCCCGTGGGTTAGTGAGAGCCGATGTGTCACACTTCCAATGTCGAACTCCTTGATTGCAAGCGTACCGAAAAAATTCCGATCCTGTTCTATCGTGCGCCTCTCATCATTGCTGACCAACCAAACGAGTCCTCCAGCGAGTGAGATGAGGCCTGCCGCAGCAACACTTATCATGCTTGTTCGGGCGAACCCCTTGCCGGATACCCACCATATACGGAAAGCGACGCCCCTTGAGCGGCGCCAAAGCTCGAGGGCCGAAAGTACAAGAACGCCCATAACGGTGGCCCCCATTCGCATCTGGATTTGCCACCTTGCGAATGTCACGCCTGCATTTGGGCTCGCACCTTCCAGCCAAGTCTCTGGCCTTAACAGCACGATTGTTCCTGCTATGATCGACATCAGCCCTATCACCCAGCATAGACCTACGAAACTTCGAGTTAATTGCCCCCCAACCGAAAATGCATCCTGCGCGATAAGGAAACGGGCAATGACAAAACCCACGAGCACATAGCACGCAACCAAAAGCAAATGGTATTCGTAGAAGCTCGAAAATAGCACTGGAGAGATGATCGCGACGAAGAGGCCTCCGAGTGCACCACCGATTGATACCACCAGGAAGAAGAACGTGAGATGATGAGCTGTGGGCCGTGCACGTGACAGCTCTCCGTGACAGCACATGCAACAGATAAAGAGGGTGAGCGAGTATCCGAGCACTTGATCGACAATACCCAGGTCGATGCCTCCATAGAGCAGCCTGAGCGCATTTATGAGGGCTAGAGGCAGCAGCGCGACGAACAGTGGTCTGACATACCAGCGTTCATTGTCAAAAGCCAAAATGAACGTCAGCAGATAAATGCTGAGAGGGAGGATCCAAAGGAATGGCACGACCGCTATGTCCATCGACATTTGATTGGTTGTCGCCAATAAGAGCCCTGACCCGCAACCGGAGAGCAGCAGCCAGAGTAGGGCAGTCTCCCAGGTTGGTTGATCATGTTTAGTCGGAGCACTGCCGGTATGAACGGAAGCTTGACCTATGTCTTGTGTATCGAGTTCACGACTTGAGTGGTATAGCGTCAGCGCACATCCCGCGCAGAGCAGCGCGAATCCTAGGTATCCCCAAGACCAGGATAACGTTTGAGACTGAAGGAGAATGTAGGGCTCAACCAGGATCGGGTATGATAACAACGCGAGTAATGAACCCAGGTTTGACAGGGCATAGAGGCGGTAAGCTGACCGTTTTGGGTGGAGTCGGGCGTGCCACCGCTGAATAAGAGGGGCCGTAGCCGAGAGTAGAAGATACGGTCCACCGATTGTGGTCATCAGAATAAGTAGGATGTGCAGGCTGGGCGTTTCTGCGTTTGTGGGTTTCAGCGCATCGGTTGGGGTGATCGGCAGGGAGATGAGAGCCAACCCCAACAGGATCGTGTGTAGGATCGCCTGGCGGTTCCAGCTTAGATGTCTGACGATGAAGTGGGCGTAGGCGTACCCCCCTAACAGCATCAGTTGGAAGAATAGTAAGGCGGTGGCCCATACCCCCGGCGCTGCACCAAACCAAGGCAGTATGTACTTACCGATGATCGGTTGAACCTGGAATAGTAGAAATGCGCTCAAGAACACAGTGGTTGTGAGCAGCACGAAAGAAATTTTCGACTGGCGCTTGAGATTTTTTGCGATTGGATTCCCTGAGACCATCATATCAGCATGGGATTGGGGATTCTTGGGCCGGAGAGAGTGGTGCCTTAATTAGGCATCTAAGGGATGTGAATAATCAGTTGGGGATATAGAGCTAGAATTCTTCAAAGAAAATGCTGGCCGAAATTCTGGCTGACTAGCTCTTCATTGAAGAAGGTTTTGTTTATGCTTCGTTTCCTTTGTTTAATGCTTGATGCACGCGGTATGTACACATGTTCTGGACAGCGGTTACTCGTTGGGCCCGTACCTCTCTAATCTCTGACTTTGCCCATATGCCCTCTTGGAGCCAGATCGCTGGTCGCTCAGATCGTTTCGCAGACTCAATGACGAATTGTCCGGCTTCAGTCGAAGGCCGGAAAATGACTACAAGGTCAACCGATCCAGGGACATCACTTATGGTGTTATAAGTCTCATTGCTTAGAATCCTGTCTGCATAAGGATTAATCGGGATGACATCGTAGTTTCTTGAAGCGAGATAGGAAGGAACTCGGCGTGCAGCCTTATTGGGATCACGCGACAGGCCAATAACAGCGATGGTCTGGATCCGGTCGAAAAGTTCCGTGAGTTCCTCGGCGGTTGGGTTGTCAGGATCTCCTGCCAACTCAAGCAATTTCCGGATGGGTTCTAGTCTTAACACAACCCGAGCATACGATCGAGACTCGTGACCAGCAACGTTGTGTTGCCAGTGTGATCGGGGCGTGCGAAGATCTGTCCGCCCGCTCCGACATCTCGGAGTCAGAGCACCCCTAAACGGGAGTTGTATGGAAATTGCCATAGGAGTTGCTGCAGGGGCTATTCTAGCTATAGCTGGCTTCGTTCTTGGGCGCTCATCAGGCCGTTCACTTGGTCTTTCTGAAGGGGCCTCTGAAGCCGCTTCTCGGATCAAGGCTGTCGCCGAATCGGTGGCTCGTGGGCAGAGCCCTGAAGATGCCCCCGCTGGATCTCCTGAAGCGGAGCTCCATTCTGCGTTGGAACGTGGATGGTCACCCCGTGAAGCCGAGAGGAACGTGGCTCTCGTTGAAGCGATTGGGAGGGTGAGCACATTTTTAGAGACAAATGTGCGCAAGCCATTGATCGAGGCAGGGGAGGCCGCGGAGGCTGATGAACTAAGGGAGCGAATAGAGTATGCACTAGGAGCCATATCTGATATCGATTTTTTCCTAGAAAAACCGTCGATGAGCAGGTCAGGGCAATCTTTGGTGTCCCTAGTCGAGCATGTTGCGCACGAGTTTTCGGGAGACCAGGACATACGATTACGGCTACAACTTGATAGTAGCCCCGTGCGTGCAGTGATTAGCGGTCCGGTGATTATGGACGTGCTTTATCTCATTCTCCACAATGCCGCCCGCTTCGGTGGTGATAACACGATCGATATTGCTGTTCAGGCAATCGACGGCCGCTCTCTTATTCTAGTGAGAGATCACGGTCCAGGTTTCTCAGACGAGGCCCTTCAGCGAGCATTCGATCCGTTCTATTCGACGTCTCCTGAGGGGCTCGGACTCGGACTACCACATGCGCGTAGCCTTATAGCGCAGATGGGTGGCCAAGTTGAGTTGCGCAATGTGTCAGACGGTGGTGCGGAAGTAGAGGTCTCCTTCCCAAGCTCCTGAGCAGTCCTCTTTTGTGGCTGCTTTAGTCCGGAATCAGGAATACCCGTAAACCTGATAGAGAAGCAGATACACGACGATTCCAGTCACCGAGACGTATGCCCAGATGGGGAAAGTCCAACGGGCGAGCTTGGAATGCGCACTGAAGCGCCTGCGTCGAACCAGGTAAAGAAGGCGGAGCACTAACGGGACAACAACAACCGCCAAGCCCATATGCGAAAAGAGTATGCTAAGGTATACCACCTTGGCGAAGCCCTCCCCAGCGAAATCGTGCGTTCCAGTCAATGCTACCCGTGTGAGGTAGAATACGAGGAAGATCGCCGAAGTAGTGACTGCGATAAGCATCGCTCGACGATGAGCATGGAGGGATCGTTGGCGGATGAAGCGATAACCTGCGAAGAGCGCCAAGGCGCTTGTCGCGTTAAGCCCCGCATTCACCATCGCCATAAGGTCACCGACACGCATTAGATCCATTGTTTGACTACCCTACCCTTATCCCTGAGGTCGAGGAGATTGGCCTAGGTGACAGTTGGGCCAAGGTCGCAAGGCGCACGAGGGTCGCTAAAAGACCCGCAGCAATGAGTGTGTGGAATGAGACCGGGATAACCGCTAGAGATGTGACTACAGATACGAAGCCAAGGCCGACCTGCGTTACAACTAGAGCCGCTGCGAGAAGGCCCAATAGGCGAAGAGGCTTCGGAGCTGATACACGGACGATCCAAAGGGAGAGGCCAATGATCATCAACGCTGCGAGAATTCCGATCAGCCTGTGAGTGAAGTGTAGAGTAATCATTGAGTTCACTAGCGGAGGAACGAACTCACCAAGACAGAGAGGGACGTCGGGGCAGGCCATCCCGGCATCCATGTGCCGCACGAGTCCCCCAATTAAAGATTGAACGAAAATCAGAGCAGCACCGGCACTGGCGAGGATTGTGATGCGGCCTGCAGCTTCACCAAGAGGGCTCTCGAATTTTGTGGGCGAGCCTGTTACCGATGCGAGCACAGTCACGAGTGCGAGAAAGAGAAACGCCAGCCCCAGATGCGTGGTTGAGATTAAATCTGGTAGGCGGTATATGACCGTGAGCCCTCCGAAAATTGATTGGATAACGAGGAGGCCCAAGCCAGCTAGGCACGCCCTGAAAATCCATGGCTGATCAGGAGTTGCGGTCTTGGCCAGCCAGGTGCTGAGTCCGAACACGAGGACGAGTCCTCCCGCGACCAGCCGGTGGAGGTGCTCCCAAAAGACCCCTCCTGTCATCTCTGGCATCATCGTGCCAAAGCACGTCGGCCAATCAGGGCACGCTAGACTAGACTCAGTTGCGTGGACCACGCTGCCAAGATATAGGAGGGCGAGCGTCCAGAAGGCGCTGATGGTGAAGGCCCGATGGTGGAGCACGCGTTCTTAGGTAGTCGGTACGGGTTCGAGTGGCTCTGCTTCCAGTGTTGAGCCCGCAAGTATAGCTGCTTCTGCCTGATGCCTGTACGCTTCTGCTGAGACAACGCCTTCTTCCAACCACAAGAAGTCATCGTCTAAGAAACGGCGGGCAACTCCGTAGGTTGTAGAGTCATCATTATTGAATAGGGCCGGGAACCTCGCAGTGATTCTTCTGCGCGCCATGCGACAGAACAGGTCAGCAAGAGCGTCGGCACCCTTCTTCTCCGTAGTTTCTCCAAGTTCTCTTGCTCGGATGATCACAGCGGTCATGACCAATAGGTCAGAACCGATATCAACAATTCGTCCAAGTACAGCTTGGCGCTTCTCAAGCTTTGGCCCGAAACGAACCATCGCGTGGAATGTGGCTCTAGCCAGTCTACGTGATGCACGTTCAACGAATCTCAAATGGCTACCGAGGCCCCCAAACTTCCTGTATCGAGGCCATGCGCTCCAACCCAGGAACCGGGTCGGGTACCACCAGACATAATGGAAACCTGCACGGACAAGCGCCCGGAGCTTGGCTCCTAAAGACGCTTTTGGGTTGACGAGATCTCCCGCAATAGCGAGGTGTGAATCCACTGCTTCTCGAGCTATAAAGAGTCTCATGATCTCGGAGGAGCCCTCAAATATCATATTGATGCGGGCGTCTCTAAGATGACGCTCAACCGGGTAAGGGATATCACCGCGAGCGAGTAGGGATCCATGATTTTCGTAACCGCGTCCCCCTCGGATCTGGAGCGCGTCGTTCGCAGTGTCCCAGCCGGTCTCGCTCGCCCATAACTTCGCGATTGCTGCTTCGAGACGGATATCAAAGTTACCAGAGTCTGACATACGAGCTGTGAGATCAACGAGGGAATCCATCGCGAATGCGTTGGCGGTCATCTTGCCCAGCATTTGAGCAATTGCGTCGTGTTTTCCTATGGAGCGACCCCATTGAACCCTTGAATTTGCCCAATCTCGGCACATCTCCAGCGCCCCTTTTGCTCCTGCAGCACAGAACGCTGGCATCGCTAGACGCCCAGTGTTGAGTGTTATGAGAGCGAGCTTGAGCCCCTTGCCCTCATCCCATAGGAGGTTCTCACGGGGAATCTTCACGTTCGTGAATCTCAGAATCCCATTTGAGAGTCCTTTCAGGCCCATGAAAGAACATTCATGCGTGACTTCCACACCCGCCCATTCAGTTTCCACGATGAAGGCACTGATTGGTTTGCGATTCGAGTCTTCCGGTGCGGGAGTTCGGGCCATCACGACAATGAGCTCAGCGCGTGGGCCATTGGTCGTCCAAAGCTTCTCTCCGTTCAGGATCCAGTGTAAACCGTCATCCGAGAGCTTTGCAGTCGTTGACATGTTGGCTGGATCAGAGCCGACGTCATGTTCCGTAAGTGCGAAAGCGGATAGCGCTCCTTTCGCGAGTCTAGGCAAGTATCTCTCTTTCTGCTCTTCGGTCCCAAACTTCATGAGTGGGCCCGGAACACCGATGCTCTGATGTGCTGAGAGAAATGCGCCGGTCGCACCGCACCGGGATCCAACGATCGCGAGGGCACGATTGTACGAATGCTGTGACAATCCGAGCCCGCCATATTTCACGGGGATCTTGATGCCGAAAGCACCTAAGGCGGCCAGGCCCGTAAGCACCTCTTCTGGTACCCATCCGTCTCTGTCTACCTGATCTCCGTCAATATGTTCTCGAGCAAAAACCTCAAGATTCTCCAAGAGTTCGTTGGTCTGGCTCTCTTCGTCAGGATTAGGCTCAGGGAGAGGGTGGATTAGGTCGACGTTTAGTCTTCCATCGAAGATAGCGCGCGCGAAACTGCGTTTACCCCAATCCTGTTCACGCGCCTGTTCAGCTACCTCTCGGGCCTCGAATTCAGTGGCGAGCTTCTTGTCTTCAGCCATCAGATACCTGTGACTTCCAGAGTTGTATTCTCAGCACCCACCGATCATGGGTACTGGTACTAATCTACTAGAATGTAGTACCAAGAAAGAGTGTTTCCGCGCCGGTGACCACCTTATCAGGTGTTCTCGTTCAGAAATTGTAAAATGTTGTTTGATTGAGCCATTGCGTCTGCCTCACCGACTTCGATCAATGTTTTTAGATAATCTGGCTGAAACAGAATAAGGCTGAGAAAGTCGGGAGAGCGGGTTTGCGCCGTCCCGAGTCCACGGGTCAGGAATCGAAACGCTTTGGGCAGCTGAGCTTCATGCTGATGTGCCAGGTCTCCGAGGTCACACGAGGGCCGTAACGTCAGGAGTCGCACGGGTTCTAGGTCCCTCCTCTTATCTCTCGGGAGGTCTGCGAGTAAGCGATTCAACTGTTCGAGCCGCAGGGCATCGTGGTCGAGAAGGTCCAGAAAGATCGAGTTTAACAGAACTCCAGCGACCTGAGCCGGAGGCGGGTAGCCCTGACTACTATGCTCTTCGGCTTCTTCGGCACTTCTGTCATAGCGTGTTGAGATTGCAATGATTCGGCGTGCACCAAGGTGCAGTGCCGGCGAGAGTGGTGCCGCGAGCCGTAGGCCTCCGTCACCGTACCAAGCGTCACCTAATTGTATAGCGGGGAACAATAACGGAAGAGCAGCAGAGGCCATTACGTGGTCCACAGTGAGTACAGCTCGGTGGGCTTTGCGTTGCGGGCGCTCCCATTCCGATATGTGCGCGCCCTGTACCCATGTCACTGATCGCCCCGTTGAATAATTAGTTGTCGTCAGGGCTACGGCCTTAAGTCGGTCACGCTCGAGATTGTATTGTATGCCGGTTAATTCACCGTCCGCAGCGTGCAGTACTTCTGTCAGGTATTCGTGTAATGGGCGGGTATCGACCAGGCCCCTCACTCGAGGCGCTCCCCTGATCCCACCAGAAACAAGCTGTATGAGCCAGCGTATCCCATTTGCAGTCAGCGATCGGGTATCTACTCGAAACACATCTTCAACAGTAAGGTTGGCCCAGAGTTGGCTTAGCTCGTCGACTGCCTGACGGAAGGTCCCGTGATGTGATGCGAGTAGTGCGGCATTGATGGCACCAGCCGATACTCCCGTGATGTAGGGTATCTGGAGTTCGGGAAAATGTTTGGCGAGAAAGCGCAGGAAGCCAATCTGATATGCCGCGCGGGCACCACCACCACCCATTACGATACCCAAGTCTCTTGGCCCGTGTGTGTGAATCGCCTTGGATCGCTCTTCTGCACGACCCGGAGGATCACGCTTCATGGAGTCATGTTCCGGGACATCGGAACCGATAGGGAGTTTAGCTGCCGACGAGTGGTCTTCCTATTGTCATAATTCCCACTGCGATAAGGCCTAGGACCACGAGTGTTCCCACTAGATGTGGGGTGTAAGTCCGTTCTTCCTCCGGTCGCCTCTTAATAACTACTGAGACGACATGCGCCACGACTATAGCGAGCACCATCATTGTGATGTGCCCGGTTAAGGCAGGATAGAAGGTGCCCGACAATAAAGTGACTATACCCAGAAGGGCTGTCAGATCTACCAGGCCAGTGAAAATTGCCGATGTAATCCGCATCGTTTTGTCATACGACCGACCTGTAGCCATACCATAGACTGCATAGCCAATCACGATGAGCCCAGCGATCATGACCAAATAACGGAAACCGGAGTGGGCATTCAGCATAATCGTTCTCGCTCACTGATAGTGTGTTTGTTCCTTATGCTATCAATATATACCGCGTTCGGACCACGATCACGTGGTGGCCCCAAAAAGGTAGATCGAAATGCCAACTCTTTCCGTTTGGTTCCAGGTTGCTCAATCTAAGAACTCAATCTGGACCATCTGGCAGGAGCAGATAAAATGCACAGGGCACCAGGGCTGCCCGGAGTACCACGGATCGTATTTAGCCCAATTGTTTTCTGTGTGCTTGCTCTGTTAGTACCGCGCCCGGAATTGGTGGCTCAAGTGGAGTTGTCTGCAACACTTGAAGGCCAAGTCTTGGACAGCGTTACCGGCAGGCCCATGGAAGGTGTTCTTGTCCGTATCGATACTGGCCCAGAGGTATTCTCGGATGTAGATGGACGTTATCGCCTTATGGGATTGCGTCCTGGACGTCATATGCTTGCTCTGTTGACGGCGGACTGCCGGGTCAACTGGGGTTCAGTCGTGTTGATTCCTGGTGTTGCTACTGAAGCCTCCTTTGAGCTTGCTCCGCCAATTGGTACAGAACAGGAGATTCGACGGGAGGAAATTGAGCGGCGTCGCTCCTTCGGAAGATTGATCACAAGAGAAGAGATCGAGCGCTTTAATCCGAGAACACTTGTGGATGTGATTCGCCGTTACGCACCTAGGATGGTCAGCGGAACCTCCGGACAGGTGGGATCAACCGCAGGCATCACACAGAGAGCGCCAAATTCGTTGACAGGTGTATTAGAGCCGGTGGTTGTCCTTGATGGCACGCGGATGGCTGACGCGGCAGAGACGATCAATATGATTCACCCTGGAGAGGTCGAGACACTTGAACTGCTGCCAAGTTCATCTGGCGGCTGGGAATTTGGCTCATCGGGATCAGCGGGTGTCATAAGGATCACGACTCGGAAAGGCGCCGTAGATCTTCGGGGCAGTGAGGTCACAGCCTGCAGAGTTCCCAACTTCCGGGGCTTGATCGGTCCCTAGGCTTTCCTAACCCAGATGTAGGCTCTAGTAAGAAAGGAAGACGAAAGTGTTGACAATTGATCTGTCTACTATAACAATGCCCCTCATAACCGGTTATGGCAGGACATGGCCTCTATGGTCGAAAACATGGGTAGTTACTTCACGGCCTTCGCCGATGCGAGGGGGCTGCAGGGCAGCCCCCCTCTCGTGTTACCTGCTAGTTTTACCCCTTATCAGGGTTTCTACCCGGCGCCCACAGCGCTTGGGACAATTGTCTCAGCACTCCGCGATTCGGCGTGCTACGAGGAGGATTGATGGTTAATCGGATGTTCGACTTCAAATGGAAGTCAGCTTGGCGAAATACGACTGGAATCGCCGTCGTACTAGCTTTAGTTGGCTTCGGCGCCGCAGAGATTGCCGCGCAAAACACCGGGACGGTTACTGGACTTGTCCTTGACAACACAGTCCAGATTCCGCTTGCCGGTGCACAGATGACCGTCGATGGCACACCGATTGGTGGGCTAGTCAACAACACAGGCCGGTATCTGTTGCTGAACGTTCCTGCTGGAGAGCAGACGATCACAGCACAGATCATCGGTTATGCTACCCAGACCGTGACAATAACCGTCACATCTGGTGAGACCACGACGGCTGACTTTAACCTACGCCAAGAAGCACTGTCTCTTGAGGGCGTAATCGTGACTGGTACTGCTGGTGCAGCGCGCCGGAAGGAAATCGGTAACGCGATCAGCGCGATTACGGCTGCGGACATCGAAGTTGCTACTGTTACGGACTTTGGTGACATCCTTCAAGGGCGTACTGCCGGCGTACAGATCAATGACCACGGTGGCCAGGTAGGCTCAGGCAGCCAGATCCGGATCCGTGGTAACAACTCGCTTACGCAGGGTAACGACCCGTTGATCTACATCGACGGCGTGCGGATGGAGAACGGCCAGATCGGGGGTTCCGACGAGGCTGCTCAAGAGCCGAACGTCTTTGACATGATCAACCCGAATGACATCGATCGCATTGAGATCGTTAAGGGTCCTGCTGCCACGACGCTATATGGTACGGAAGCGGCGGGTGGTGTGATTCAGATCTTCACGAAGCGCGGATCAGCTGGTGCTCCAGCGTGGTCGCTTTCGGTCGATCAGGGTACGAGCATCATGCCCCACGCCGGTCCGACTGGATTGGGTAGCACGTATGATGAGCGGTACCCCATAGTCGGCAATGCGGGCGGTTGGCTGCTTCCGCCGGACGAGATCATCAACCCGTTCGGACTTAACCTGAACGACTGCTCGAGCCCGCGTGCATGGGCGCCGAATGGTGAGCCAGGTTGTCCTGAGAACGGAAGCTGGTTCGCGCCTGGATATAAGCAGGACTATAACCTGAGCGTTCGGGGTGGTGGCGAGACCGCAACGTATTATGTAGCGGGTCGCTTTGGTCGGGAGATCGGTACAATTCAAGTTCCTGAGGGATATGACCCACAGGGTGCTGATGACATGCAAGTCAGGGGCAACATTCAGTTCACGCCCTTCGATGGCCTCCAGGTCAGCCTAAACAACACTTACGCTCGTCGGAAAATCACGTGGATTCCGAACGGTAACAACGCTTCGGGTCTGTATCTCAATGTGATCCGTGGACCTGCTGGGTACACACCGGGCAACGACGATTCACTCGTGCTCGAAAATGATGTCAATCAAACGATTGACCACATTGTCACATCGGTGAGCGTAGGCTGGACACCGAACAACATGTTCTCGCATCGCCTCAATGTCGGAATGGACTACACAATTTCTGACTTCGTCGACTTTAAGGCGTGGGGCTACTACGAGGAATTCCAAGGTGACCGGGAATCTGATACTCAGACAGACCGTAACTTGACCTTCGACTACAACGGTACGTTCAGCTACGACCTGTTTGCCGGCGTAGCCTCGAACTTCTCATGGGGTGGTCAGATGTATGAGGAGTACGGTTACGTCATTAACGGATTCGATGAGCTCTTCGCCGGTCCTGGTGAGCAGCTGCTCGGAAACGGTAATAACCCAGCCGTGTACGAGGGTCGCAGGACGATCCGTAGCGGTGGCTTCTTTGCTCAGGAGACCCTGGGCTTTGGTGACCGTCTCTTCCTGACGGCTGGTATGCGTTGGGACGGATTCAGCACGTTCGGTGAAGGCTTCGGTTTAGCGGCATATCCGAAGATCTCAGCCGCGTACACGATAACAGACGAAGCTTGGTGGTTCTTCCCGGCTATCGAGGTCATGAAAGTCCGTGCTGCTTGGGGGCAATCCGGTAAAGCTCCGGGCGCCTTTGACGCAAAACGGATTTATGAAGCGATCTCGGCTGACGAGCAGATTCCAGGTGTCATCATCGGTAACCTTGGTAATGCAGATCTCGGACCTGAACTCAGCACAGAGATTGAGACAGGCTTTGAGGCTTCAGCATTCCAGGGTCGTGTAAGCGTGGACTTCACCTGGTATAGCCAGGTCACGAATGACGCGCTTCTCGGTGTGCAGGAAGCTCCTTCAGGTGGTACCGAAGAAGCCACACTGCGTAACCTCGGTGAGACAAAGAACTGGGGTACCGAGTTATCGCTTAACGTGATCCCGGTCACGACTGAAAACTTCGAGTGGTCGCTGGGTCTTAACTATTCCACCAACGACTCCGAGGTCACCGACCTTGGGCCACTCACCGGTGGTAGCACTGTCCGTACTTGCCCAGACGTCCCCACGGACGAGTGGTGCGAGACGCATGACGGATACCCACTCTTCTTCCGTTGGGACGACCGGATCGCCAACCCAGGCGTTCTAGGCGCGATCCCAGTCAAAGAGAAGGCTTATCTCGGACACCTCTACCCGACGAGCATGATCGGGGCGAGCACGCGCATGACGTTAGCGCGGAAGTTGACGTTTGACTTGTTGTTTGAAAGCCAGCGTGGGTTCGTGCGACCGATTGGTCCTGCGTATCAGAACGTACGTCGTAGGCAGTGGCCGATGTGCTTGCCAATTGCCGACGTTTGGTACAATGGCGACCGGTCAACGCTGACATCGACACAGGTTGGTAATTGTGTCGGTCCCTATGCTGACTGGGGTTACTGGACGGACGATGCTTCGTTCATCAAGCTGCGTTCGGCTACGCTCAGCTGGCGTCTGCCAGAGGGCTGGGTACCAGGTGCTCGCACTGCACAGATTTCGTTGCAGGGCAAGAACCTGTGGACCTATGCGCCGCACTATCGCGGCTTGGATCCGGAAGCGAATGATCGGCGGAGGAGTGCGATGTTTGAGTATTACAACGCCGCGCCACCGGCCGTCATGATTGCTAACATCCAAATCAACTTCTAAGCCAGGAGATACTAATGAAACAACGGACGAGATACGGCCTTTGGCCGTTGATTGCCGGGTTTAGTGTCCTATTGTCTGGCTGCACGCTCGAGGTTCTGAACCCGGGCGCGATTTTGGACGAGGATCTAAATACGCCCGACCTGATGCCGATTGTTGTGGCCGGCTCTTCTGCCGAGCTCAACGACGTTATGGATGGCTATGCATTCACAGGTGGCCTCCTGACGGAAGATCTGTCCGGTACCGGTAGCTATTTCAGTACAGGACAGTATCGGCTCGGTCGTTTCGATAACCAAAATTCCGAGGGATTCTGGGAGCAGACACACGAAGCAGCTTGGGCCGCTGGTGAAGCTTGGGCTCGACTGCAGACAGTCCTTGAATCCGCGGCTAGCACTAACGCAGATGCTGCCCGACTCTTCTACCTCATGGGCACGGCCCACCAGAGATTGGGTGAGAACTTCTGCGACCTAGTGTACGACAAAGGCCCAGTTCAACCGCGCACAGCGGCATTCGACAGCGCGATCATAGCCTTCAACCAGTCTAAAGCTATCGGTGGTGCAGCAAACGCCGCTAAATACGTTACGGCTGGATGGGGTGGCCTAGCTCAAGCGTATGTAGGCTTGGGTGACTGGGGGAGCGCTGTTGCGGCTGCGGGTAACGTCGCGACAGACTACGTGATTGAAGCGATCTACCACCAGGCAGCGAATAGTAACCAGGTCTATAACGAGACCTGGGGACGCGCTGAGGTAGGTGTGTGGGCTACTCCGATTGCGCGGCAGTACAACAAAGCTTCCGAGGTCGTAAATTATAAGTCGACGGGAGACCCACGTGTCCCGTACACGGTTTGCGGATCGTGGAATGATACCAACCGTCCTCCGGACGTGACCCTAGGTGTCACCCCTACCGGTACTTGTACCGGTCAGGGTAGTGGCGCGACCCAGGGTGCTGGTGGCTTGACTGCTCACCATAGGCAGGACAAGTACACTGAGCGTGGTTCAGATGTCCCGACGATCACTGGGACTGAGATGCGCCTGATCGAGGCAGAGAACGCGGTGAGGTCTGGTGACCAAGCAACGTTCATCACCAAGATCAACCTAGTGCGTAACCACTATGGTTCAGGTGATCTGTCAGCTGACGATTTATTGGCAGTCGCCAACGGTGCTGGAGCACTGAATTGGGACAACTGTTCGACTTGGGCAGCGGATTGTGACGTTAACGAGATAAACGACATGTGGTCGATTCTTGATCGCGAACGTTACATGACGCTGTGGCTTGAAGGTCGCCGGTTTTGGGATCTTTACCGTTGGGACCATCCGTTCCTGAACGGTGGTACACTCATCGGTCCGGGCGAGGCCCGGAGAGCATCGTGCATGCCGATCCCTGAGATCGAGTGCACGCTCAACGAAAACATCGCGAGTCATTCCGTGTGTACGGGCGGCTAGCGAGATGTTGAGACGACTGAGCGGACGCACTTAGTGGCGTCGGCTCGGCCGAAGCGGTAGCCACCGCCCCCGCCGGCTAGCCGGTGGGGGCGGTTGGTTTTGTAGTAGAGCTGATCTCGGATTCCGGAATCAGTAGTCAGTCAAAGAAGAGCAATGAGGCTGAATTGAGAGAGGACTGGTCAAAGGCAGAAGCTCGTGTACCGGGGAGGCGAATTGGGGCACGGTGGCCTACGGTGCTGGTACTGGCCCTCTGTGCTTGGACAATCGGTGCATCCATCAGCCAAGCACAGGTTATCAGAGGCACAATTCGTGATGCTCGCACCTCGGAACCGGTCATGCTTGCTTATGTTGGCTTGCTGGCACCCGGACGGGAACTTGTGGTTGCTGGGCTCGCGGATAGATACGGGGGCTTTTCACTTCATGCACCAGTTGCGGGCTCATACTTTCTTTATGTCGCGAGAATGGGGTACAAATCCGTTATCGACGGCTTATTCGAGGTAGGCGAAGACGGTGTGTTCGAGCTACAGGTTGGGCTTACGCCTGCAGCGATCGATCTAGAGGACCTCGTCGTCGAAGCCGAAGAACGGAAGAGTAGGCTGGAGTTGGTCGGTTTCTTGGAGAGAGCCGCAATCGGAAGAGGTACTTTTCTCATCGCGGAGGATATCCAGGCGATAGCGCTGGACAAGATTACGGATGCGTTTCGGAATATCCCTGGCCTCCAAGTGGTTACGACCCGTCCGCTCGCAGGGCCTGAGGCTATGCGTAATCCTGAGATTCGTGTCCGACGTGGAGGTGGGGAGTGTTCGCCGACGCTCTACGTGGATGGCGCAATCATGGCACTGGGGAGCCAACGACCCGAAAGCGGGCCTGTGCGCCCGGATGACTTTGTGATACCAGCGGCAGTGGAAGCTGTGGAGATCTATGTCAGACCTTCCGAAACCCCAATACAGTACGAAGCCCTCGGCAGGTGCGGGGCGGTGCTGATCTGGACTTACGTTCGCTGAAACACTCGTAAGTTATTTCTCTATCAGCACTCCGCTATAGGGCACCCCTCCTTTGATTGTCCGGTGACGACAACCGCCCAAATCGAGATCGGGATGAGAATTAAGGCAGCCATGATGACTGAAGTTCGGTTAGGATCTAAGTTCTTGACCAAGATTGCGCTTGCATCTTCGAGTGAAAATGTGCTGGTCTGAGGGATTTCTGGCGTGTCAGAGTTCTTGGCGATCCCAGTTATGATGAGCGACTCTTCGGTCCATTGCACATCATAGATCTGATCAAATTCTACCCTTTCGGCGTTCTCTCCTTCACCTAAGACCACTCCTTGCACATCTGTGTCCTCGCGTTCGGCGGGTTCAGGGACAGGGAGAGCAAAGGTTGTAAGACAACCTGCAAGGAAGGGTAGCGCGAGCGCGATGATGAGACCGGGCCTGGGCTTTTTCATGAATGCTTGGGTTTGGTGAAGTTTAGGATTTCTGATGCGTGTGCTTGACTGAAAATATCTACTATCGGCTTCGAGCATGGCAACCGGCTGCAGCAAACCCGCCTGTTGACCTGTTAACTCACGGGTCCAGCGTCGAGCTCTGTTCGTCCTTCACCCACTTCTACAGTTCGTTCGCTGTTAAGTGCCTCATCGGTACTCCAGACCGTGAGCGTGTAAGAGCCTGGAGGCACACCCGAGAGAGTAAACTCTCCATCTAAGTTGGCGAAGACCGTGTAGGGCGTTGGCGAAGCAAACACAAACGCAGTCATGCCGGGGTGCACATCGCATCTTACATCGTAGCCACCCGATTCATCGAATGTGTACTGTGCGCTTTCAGTTGGGTCTGTATCTACGTTCAGCACCATGGCATCGGTCTCGATCTGCCGCAGATTAACGTTATGGGCGAGACTTTCGCTGTTGGTGAAGGTTACGCTCTGGCCCATTCCTATCAGGAGAATGCTCGGAGAAAAGACGAGCCCAAATTGATCGATCACGGGATCAGGGTCGAAGACTGGGGCGCTATTGTCTTCCCCAGATGCAGACGACAGCATGACGACAGAGGGGATGCCACCGACAGCTGCGGGGGCCTGCCCGAAGACGACACCAGCTGCGTTGGCTGGCAGGGTGTCATCCGTTGCGCCTTCTGTCTCCGGTGACGTGCCAGTGCACCCTAGGACCAGGACGGCTGACAATACGGTATTGAATCGTGAGGTCATCTCTAGAACTCCACGCCTGCTTTAACTTCAGAAAAGAGTGCACTAACCAAATGTCGTTTGAGATATTTCATCTTCAGTTGCTTCCAGGTTCCGTGGCGTTGAAGGACAATCATTGTACAGGCATATCGAGTGCTTGCTTGAGGACTGCCACGACTTCTTCGTCCAGATCGTCGATGTCACGGAGCATCCAGAGCAGGTAGTCGGGGCTTGTCTGAGCGATTTCGGAGAGTTTCCGTCCCTTATTCTTACCTTTTATGAAGACTCTTTCTTCGGGAGGTCCACTAAACCATAAGTCTACCCCGGTCCGAAAAGGTCTGATCTCATCACAATAGTTATGTAGTCCATCGACATCCTGAGGTATGTGAGGGTATCGCTCGAGTTGTGCGCTAAGCACGGCTGCAGTTGTCCGGATATCACCGAGCGCCTGATGTGCTTCCTTATGTGTCCTTCCGAGGTAGAACTGGGCTGCCGCGGAAAGATCTCTTGGCTCTTCACGGTGGAAGATGTTCTGCATATCGATTAGCCGACGGTTGCGGACCTCGAGGTTAATCCCACATCGCTTGAATTCCGCGACCAGCATATACAGGTCAAAACCTCGTATATTGAAGCCTGCTAGATCCGCATCTTCAATGAGGGCAGCCAGGCTCTTCGCCCGTAAACAGAATGTTGGTTCGTTCGCGACATCTTGGTCCGTTATACCGTGAATGGCGGTAACTTCAGCCGGAATCGGTACGCCCGGATTAAATCGGCGCACGCGCTCGATAACGTCTCCTTGGGGCGTGACCTTGATTAGTGCCAGTTCCACAATGCGATCGTTCTTGACATCGAGGCCAGTGGTCTCAAGGTCAAAAAAGACAAGGGGGCGGTCGAGTTCTAGGGGCAGATGCATAACAAGGCCAAGTTAGTCAGGTAATTCAAAGAGGACTACAGTACTAAGATCATGAGTGAATCGATGAAGGCAGTGGTTATCACGCAGCCGGGGGGGGTTGAGGTACTTGAGTTACGGGATGTGGAGCGCCCGACTCCTGGCGGGACGGATATCCTGGTCCGTGTGGCTTCTTCTGGATTGAATCGTGCAGATCTACTCCAGCGCCGCGGGCTTTACCCTCCACCACGAGGGTATCCTGAAGACATCCCTGGTCTCGAATATTCAGGTGTGATTGAGACTATAGGTGAGGAGGTCGATACCCTCGCTGTCGGTCAAGCGGTGATGGGTATTACCGGGGGAGGTGCCTATGCTGAGTACGTGGTCATTCCAGCGGCGACTGCAGTAAGGATACCCCATGGTTTGGATCCGGTCGAAGCGGGTGCTATTCCAGAAGTTTTTATGACTGCTTATGACGCCGTGTTTCTTCAGGAGGGGCTTTGCATGGATGAGAGCCTTCTGGTCCATGCAGTAGGAAGCGGCGTTGGCACTGCAACACTCCAGCTAGCTCTCCGAGCTGGAGCTGTCGTAATCGGGACGTCTCGAACCGAAGCAAAACTAGCGGCTGCGGCAGCACTTGGGTTGGAGCACAAAGTCTTAGGAGATGAAGTCTGGCCAAATAGGGTGCTCGAGATCACTGATGGATTGGGCGTTAACGTGATTCTTGATCTTGTTGGCGGGGCGTACCTCAAGGGTAACCAGAAGGTGCTTGCCAACCGGGGACGTCACATTGTGGTTGGTGTACCCGCTGGGGCTAAGGCGGAAATTGACTTGCGATCACTGATGGTCCGACGAGGCTCAATTCGGGGAACGACGTTGCGAGCCCGTTCACTCAATGAAAAGGTGGATCTTGCTCGCGCTTTTGAGCTCGAGGTATTGCCAGGCTTCGAGATGGGTGAGTTGAAGTCTGTGGTTGATCGTGTATTCCCGGCAGGTGAAGCACAGGCCGCGCACAGATATATGGAAGAGAACCGGAATTTCGGGAAAATCTTGCTAACATGGTGAGTAGGTAAGGGCTTCCCTATCTGTCGATAATCTCTCCCTGGAAACCCAGAGCTTCCAGTACTAGTTCGGCTTGCTGGGCCGCATGATCTGTAGCCTTTCCTTCAGCTGGACTCGCGCGTTCCGGGCGCGCTACATAAGCGAGAGGCAAGTCTCGTGGTACGATTGTACGTAGGCGCGGCCCGACGAATGTAAGTGCACCCATATTTCGGGGTTCTTCCTGCATCCAGAAGACTTTCTCGAGGTTGGGATAGCGCATGAGGAGTTCCTCTAGGGCAGCTTCAGGAAATGGGTACAAGAGCTCCATTCTTGCGATTGCCGTCGAGTTGGCTTCCGTACGCCTCGGGTGTCCCTGCACATCGTAAAAGACCTTTCCAGTGCACAGTATGAGCCGCTTGACCTGACTGTGATCCTCGATTGTTGTGTCCTCGATTACCTGCCTAAACCCACCCTCAAGAAGCTCGGATACCTTGGATGAAGCCATACCATGCCGGAGCAGGCTTTTGGGGGTCATCACGATCATGGGCCGCTCGGGTCGCCGGAGGGCCTGACGGCGGAGTAGATGGAAGTACTGAGCGGGAGTAGTCGGGTAGGTGACCCGCATGTTGCCCTCGGCACACAGCTGCAGAAACCGCTCAATTCGAGCGCTAGAGTGCTCTGGGCCCTGACCTTCATAACCGTGTGGGAGCAGAAGCGTTAATCGTGAGTATTGCCCCCACTTCGTGAGTCCAGATGAAAGAAATTGGTCGATCATAACCTGGCCTACATTCACAAAATCGCCGAATTGAGCTTCCCAAAGCACAACATCGCTGTCTGCACCAACTGAGTAGCCATACTCGAATCCAATGACGGCTGTTTCAGTGAGCGGAGAGTTGTAGACTTCTAGGCGGGTGCCTGATACCTGATCGAGTGGCGTGCAGACATCTCCGGTCTTTACGTCGTGCAAGACCATATGCCTGTGGCTGAATGTTCCACGCTGGGTATCCTGTCCGGTAAGCCGAATCGGGATGCCCTCTTTCAGTAGTGACCCAAGGGCAAGTATCTCAGCGTGTCCCCAATCAAGCGAATAGGCGGGCGAGAAGTTGTCAGTCCTTGGTTCCAGTTGGCGCCAGAGTTTTGGATGAGGAGTGAAATTGTCCGGGAATTGGACTGTCGCCGCGTTGATTTCTGCGAGTGTCTTGAATGGAACACCGGTATCACGGGGGACTACCGGCACCTCGCGCTCATCATCCGGAGTATCATCGGAGACTGGCTCGTACTCGCGAACTCTGTCCTGAGCGTTCCTAAGTTTACTCGCTATTGCATCCTGTATGGCACTGGCTTCTTCCTGAGATGTAGTGCCTTCAGTAGCAAGCTGATCAGCGTAAACCGCTCGCACTGTCGGATGATTCGCGATGTTCTCGTACTCTAGGGGTTGAGTGTACGCGGGCTCGTCTCCCTCATTGTGTCCGTAGCGTCGATAACCAACTAGGTCGATCACAAAATCGTCCTCAAAATGTGATCGGTATGCTGCAGCCAAGCGCACTGCTGCTAGACAAGCCTCTGCGTCGTCAGCGTTCACATGTAGCACGGGAATGCCATAACCTTTTGCGAGATCACTCGCGTACATGGTCGAACGCCCATCCCGTGGGTCAGTCGTAAACCCAACTTGGTTGTTGAGTATGAAGTGGATCGTTCCACCCACGCCATAACCATTAAGTCGGGCCAAATTAAGTGTTTCTGCGACGACGCCTTCCGCAGCGAAAGCTGCGTCTCCGTGGATCAAGATGGGGACGATAGAGTGGGTGTCAGGTGAGGTGTCATTCCCAGTAGTCTTGAATTGACGCGAGCGAGTCATACCTGCGACCACTGGGTTAATGAACTCTAAGTGGCTCGGATTTGGTGCAAGCTCAATCCTGATTGTGCCGAGGCCATCGATATCACGAGTTCCTCGTGCACCGTGATGGTACTTAACGTCTCCCGTACCGGAGATATCAAGTTGGCCGCCCTGATAGGAGGGTCCTTCAAATTCTGCTAGGAGTTCACCATATGATATGCCGACGATGTGCGTCAGAATGTTCAGGCGTCCCCGGTGAGCCATACCGAGTATGACTTCTTGACCTCCAGCCTGGGCAATTTTCTCAATCACCAAGTGCAGCATTGGCACCAAAGCATCAGTCCCCTCAAGCGAGAACCGCTTCTGGCCGAGATAGGTTTTGTGTAGGAATTGTTCCAAGCCCTCCGCCTCCGAGAGGTGCCTAAGAAGTTCAGATTTCTCGGTCGCATTCATTCTAGGAAAGTGTGACTCCGACTCAACCTGGTCCCAAAGCCAACCAACCTTTACGTGGTCATCCAGGTGTTCGAACTCATAACCGATCGAGCCGGCGTAAACTGCGACGAGAGCGTTTAGTGCGTCAGCTACCGACTTGTCTTCACTGCTGCCTTCCATGACCAGTGAGGCGGGTAGTTCGGACAACTCCTCTATCGACGTACCGAAGAATGCTGGTGAGAGCTGTGGATGGCCTGGTGGCTCGGTACCGAGTGGGTCAATGCGCGCAAGTTGGTGACCATGATCCCGGAAAGCTTGAACGAGTGCCGTTGCACGGGAGACAACAGGGAGAACCCGACGTAGATGTTCGGCAGCCTCAGAAGAGGCTGATACGCGGACTGGACTGGGGGTTGGGGTAGCACCAGTACCTTGGGGTGGAGTGTCGGGTACAGATGGCGCTTCTACTGTTGTTGCGGAGGTCTTTTCTTCGAAGAGCTTACGCCACTCTGATGGGACTGCTTCCGGGTTACGGGCGTACTCCTCGAGCATGGCCTGGACGTAGGCAGCATTTTGACCTTCGAAGAGCGATTCATCCATCACCTAAAGTTACTTTATTTTTCCAAGGGGTTGGAGTGCGTTGCCACCTTTGGTTCTAGTTGGTTGTACCCTCGTTACTAATGTCTGCACTTCAAATGCTATCTTTGGCTCAAATCACAAAGTGACCTCGGTTACAGAGGTGCTTGTCAGTCCTTCCTTGGGGCTGGTTCATCCAGTATGGATGGAGCGGTTTCCATGGCTCTGTCAGGGATGCACGATACGAAGTGTAGATGGGGTCCTATACGATTTTGGTTTTTTCAGCGGTGGATCGTCGACTGAATTTGTGCAAGAGAACTGGTCCACTCTTCTGGATGTTACCGGCGCAACCAGTATAGCGCATGGGCACCAAGTCCACGGAACCAAGATTTTCACGCATGAAACTGCTTCGGCTGGCTCGAATCTATTCCCTGACTGTGATGGCCATGTGACTAACTCGGTTGGTGTTTTCCTTGCAGTGACCACAGCTGATTGTGTACCGATTTTTCTTGTGGATGCTGATCGAAGAGCAATCGCTGTTCTTCATGCGGGTTGGCGAGGTATTGCTGCTGGGATCCTGGATTGTGGTATCAGGGCGCTCAGAGAGCACTCGGGTTCTTGGCCAGTGGATCTTATGATGCATCTCGGGCCCTCGATCTGTGGGGTGTGTTATGAGGTTGGCACAGAAGTCTTCGAGGCTCTTGGTCAGCCAATACCACTGCAGCCCAGTCCGATAGATCTTCGTAGAATTCTTGCTCAAAAGGCAGATAAGGCGGGAATTCCTTTGACGAATATCACAGTCTCGGACCACTGTACCCGTTGCACGGAGAGTGGTCTCTTCTCACATCGCGCCGGAGACATGGGTAGGCAGGTTTCATATATAGGCTTGAGACCGTGAATGCGGAGCACTCAGATAAACCACAGCTATCGCAGGTGTGGGCCGGCCTATGCGAACTTTGCGTAAACCGGCGGATAACTCGTAATAGAGTTGGATCGAACTTTCATCTTTGCAGCCTATCGAAGAAAGATCCGCGTTACCCGAAATACCCAGCTTTACCTGTACTAAGCTGTGAAGGCTATGACGCTGGCAACGAGTCCTCGTGTGAGTAATGAGCTGCCCTGAATCCGGAATCTTAAGGGGCAGGGCTGTAGTCGGCGTTCACAGCGGGCAGGTGATATTGATTACCTCCCTTGCATAGGATGCTCGACATACCTTCTACTCCTAATAACGAGAGGGAGGCTTCTGTGAAAAAGTTGATACTGCTCGGGGCGTCCAGCGCCCTTTTTTTGACGGCTACAATTTTCGGGGCGATTACACTGCATGCCCAGCAGTCTCCGCTTGTTAACGAAGACATCTTTGAGATCGAGTATGCGTCAGATGTCCAGATCTCTCCGGATGCCACCATGGTGGCGTACGTACGATACTCAATGAGCATCATGCGGGACCGGCGCGAAGGTCGGTTGTGGCTGGTGGGCACTGATGGGTCCAGCCATAGAAAGTTGACGAGCGAGGACCGTTCTGAGTCCTCACCACGTTGGTCTCCTGACGGAACCCGCATCGCTTTCGTTTCCGGAAGTACGGAGGGTAGCGAGATCTATGTTTATTGGGTGGAGACCGGACAGATTGCCCGACTTACCCAACTGGAGCGCTCACCTGGCGGTATAGCGTGGTCTCCTGACGGAAGGCAGATCGCATTTACTATGCTGGTGCCAGAGGCACGGCCTGTGTTTGCGACTATGCCAGCGAAGCCTGCAGGGGCTGAATGGGCTGACCCACCGATTGTGGAGACACGAGTGCGCCATGAAGCTGATGGTAGCGGTGTCATCGAGCCGGGCTTCCGACACATCTTCGTTATCCCAGCTGACGGGGGATCCGCCCGCCAGATTACCGCCGGAGACTTTCAACATGGAGCACCGGTCTGGGGAGCTGACGGGAGATCAATCTTGTTCAATGCTAACCGACGTCCGGGTTGGGAATGGGAGTTAGACCAGAGCGATATATACCAGATTTCTCTTAATGACGGAGTCACCGTCCCTCTAACCAGTCGTAACGGCCCTGATGGTGGACAGGTAGTGTCTCCAGATGGTTCTAGTGTGGCTTTCACGAGCTTTGAAGATCGGGTGCGCACATACCAAACCCAGGATCTTCACCTGATGCGAGCAGATGGTTCAGGAAAGAGTATTCTTTTGGAGGAATTAGACCGGTCAGTGACGGGTTTGGCTTGGGCCGCTGATGGTAGTGGAGTCTATTTCAGCTATGAAGACGAAGGGATTACCAAGGTTGGCTTTACGACCACGGCAGGAGGCTGGCGGGTTGTGGCTGAGCATTTGGGCGGTACGTCTGTAGGGCGGGCCTATGGTGGCGGTAACTACTCAGTCGCTCGGGATGGTACCGTAGCCTTTACGTACACCCGGTCGGACGATCCGAGTGAAGTGGCCCTAGTAACACCTGACGGCCGACAACGCATGGTCACGAATCTGAATGGTGATCTGAAGAGCCGGACACAGTTAGCTACAGCTGAAATGTTCTGGACGGAGTCGTCACACGACGGCCGCCCTATTCAGTCGTGGATATTGCACCCCCCGGACTTCGATCCAGACAGCCGGTATCCGCTGCTTTTGGAGATCCATGGCGGTCCGGTGTCCAATTATGGTGACCGCTTTGCGGGCGAGTTCCAACTGTATACTTCAGCGGGCTTTGTGGTCGTGTACTCAAACCCACGAGGCAGTACTGGCTATGGGGAAGAGTTTGGCGATTTGCTTTATCACGATTATCCCGGCAACGATTACGATGACCTCATCTCTGCGGTCGATGCAGTAATCAAAAGGGGCTACATCGATGAGGATCAGCTTTATGTGACGGGAGGTAGCGCTGGTGGAATCATGACAGCATGGATTGTTGGTCACACAAACCGGTTCCGTGCTGCTGTGGTGACCAAACCTGTAGTTAACTGGATCAGTAAAACTCTTGTAGCGGATAACTACAATGGGTACATGCACCGTCGGTATCCCGGCACGCCATGGGAGAACCCCGAAGCATATTGGGACTTCTCTCCACTTTCGGTGGTAGGTGACATAGAGACGCCGACCATGGTCATGGTGGGTACGGCAGATCTACGCACACCTCTTTCGGAGGCCAAGCAACTATACCATGCCCTGACACTCAGACGTGTCGATACTGCACTCGTACAGATTCCTGGAGCCTATCACAACATCTCAAACCGACCCAGTCAGTTGATCGCCAAGGTTATCAACACTGTGGCTTGGTTTGACCGATATAAGGTCGGGACACCGATCAGCTAGAAGGGATAGGCCTCAGAGTAGGCCGTAGCGGTTTTTCCGAAAACGAATGCAGATCGAGGCTACAAACTCGAGAGATCAAATAATTTCGTGTATTTGATAACAAACTGGCGTTGCTGAGTACCCCTCTCAGGAGATCCGCGGATTCACCCAGTTACAACTCCCCGTCCGCGATTTGTTTGACCGCGTAATCGACCGCCCTTGCCGTCAGCGCCATGTATGTCAGGCTCGGGTTTTGGTTGGCGGATGATGTCATACACGCACCGTCAGTGACGAAGAGATTGGGGACGTCCCATGATTGATTCCACCCATTGAGCACTGAGGTTGCTGGATCACGACCCATTCTCGCGGTACCCATCTCGTGGATCGTGAGACCGGGTGGGTTGTCTTCAATAAATGTGCTTATTTCGCTGGCTCCTGCAGCTTCCAGCATCTCAGCGGCCTGGATCGACATGTCGTTCAGGGCGGCCCTTTCATTGTCACTCCACTCACAGTGGATGTTGAGGACAGGAATTCCCCATGCATCGACCCTGTCTGGATCAAGTGTCACTTGGTTTGACTCCCTCGGCAGGCACTCGCCGAAGCCGTAGAACCTGAATTGCCATGGCCCTGGTGCTCTCAGGGCATGCTTAAAGTCAGCACCGAAGCCGGGCATGTCATTACCACGTGCCCAGCCTATTCGGCTTCCGCCACCTTGGTAGGCATAGCCTCGAAGAAAATCCGGATGTTGTTCGGATACGTTACGGAAGCGGGGTAGATAGATCCCGTTCGGGCGCCGTCCGTAGACCCACTTGTCGTCCATCCCCGAGATGTTACCCTGCGCCCCACCTCCCATCGTGTGGTCCATAAGGTTATGACCAAGCTGGCCTGAAGAATTCGCCAGGCCATCAGGCCAACGCTCAGTGGCTGAGTGGAGGAGGATGCGTGTGGATTCTAGGGCGGACGCGCATAGGAATACGACGCGACCATGGAATTCGAGTGTTTCTTGCGTTTCAGCATCAATGACGCGCACCCCTGATGCTCTTCCCGATGTCGGGTCGTAGATAACACTGTGCACGACGCTGTGGGGGCGTAGCGTCATACGCCCCGTGACTGCTGCAGCTGGCAGGGTAGCAGCCAGCGAACTGAAGTACGAATGGGTAGTACATCCGCGTTCACACGTACCGCAGTAGTGGCAAGCTCGACGTCCCCCATGGTTGGCCGTGAGGATAGCGCACCGCCCGATTGTCAGCACCCGCTCTCCACTGAAGTGACCCATCAGTGATTCACGGACATGCTGCTCTGCACAGTTTAGGCTCATCGGAGGTAAGAACCTGCTGTCTGGTAACTGTGCTAGGCCTTCGGCTTGTCCACTAACTCCAATGAAACGTTCCACATGATCGTACCATGGTTCGATATCAGCGTAACGAATTGGCCAGTCAACTCCGAAGCCGTCACGAGCATTAGCTTCGAAATCGAGATCACTCAGCCTGTAGACTTGTCTCCCCCAAACAATTGAACGTCCACCAACCTGCCTGGAGCGGATCCATAAGAATGGCTTTCCATCTTCGGTCGTATAAGGGTTCTCGTCATCCCGGACAAAGAATTTCTCGCTCCACTCATCGCATGCGTAGCATTCACGTTGGATGGGCCGTTCCCGTTCTTGTTTAATCCGATCTCGTCTCCCCCGGAAAGGAAGCTCCCAAGCTTGAGTCGTCATTACGTAGTCATTCTCAGGATCAATCGATCGTCCCGCCTCAAGGACAAGTGTGCGGAGGCCTCGCTCAGTGAGCTCTTTCGCCGCCCAGCCGCCAGTGATACCGGAGCCGACGACGATCGCGTCATAACGTTCCTGTCTGGACATTAGTTGCTGTCCGACACAGACCGAGTGACTTCCGAAACGTCTACGCAGCCATCGAAGCGTCCGGGGATCGGTTGGTATAGAAGTTCTTCACGTAAGCCGATCTCGGATGAGTAGTAGCCACTGAGTACGAGGCCTCGAAACTGCTGAAAGAACGGGCTCGGAGCATCTTCTTCTGACAAAATCCGGGCGCGGCCCTCAGCTTCGAGTCCAGAGAGGATTTCGGCCTGAGCATCCGCTCCAGATTGTGCGAATACATCACCAGCCAGTGCTTGGGTGCGTTCATCCACCTCGGTGAGACCACGCATGAAGCGCTCTCGATCGTCTGTGTCATACCATTCTGCCACAATGAGCTCAATGAACTCAGGAACTTCAGCCGTGATTGCTCCAGGAGTATCTGTAGTCGGGATGATGAGCTCAGAAAGAGCCTCGATGGTTTCACGTTGCTGGGACGTGAAGAACATGCGGGAGGGTTTTCTGGAAGCTCCTGACTCGAATAAGGCAGCTAATTGAGAAGCGTTGAGCCCCGCGAGTGCGGCACTTGCTCCCAACAGACGAAAAAGATGGCGGCGATCTATGCTGTAGCTCCTCTGCTGGAGCGGGATGGAGGATAAATCCGATTTCGGTCAGTTACGATCCACTCGGAAGAAGAGGCCAAAGTGAAGGAAGTCGGGTGCACGTGGCAAGCAGGTGCGCTGCGATGGTCGACAAAGAGTCTGGTTTTCTTAGGGAAATGCTTTCCGAACTTAAAGGTTGTGAGAGAGGTGGGTCCGCAATTTAGCTTCTGTGATCCAGAAATCTTCGGAGAACCTCCCAGGATTCCTCTGGGAGTTCTTCTGCGGGCATGTGCCCACAGTTTTCCAAGACTTCCAAGCTGGCATCCGGGAGTTGGTCGGCGAGACGTTCTCCAACCCAAAGGGGCACGACACGGTCTTCCCGCCCCCACAGAACCAGCGTGGGCACATCAAGCTCTTCGAACCGCGCGGTCACCTTCCCTAGGTCGGGAGGCACGATGGCTAACGCTGTGTCAATGAGGGCGCGATGGGCCTCCAGGGAACTCAGTGGTTCTGCATAGCCTAGAACCTGGTCGTCTGAGACTGCAGATGCATCAAACACAATCGACTTCAAGACGTGTCTTATCACGAAGCGGGTACCAAGTATGCGTAATGCCGTACTCGCCAAACGACGATATTTAGCCAGGGCAACAAAAGGGGGCAGCCGCTGCTTATAAGCGGCACTAGCTACCAGAATGAGGCGCTTGAGCCGTCCGGGCTCGGAATCGAGCAACCTTAGAGCTACACCCAATGCGACACCCCCACCAAGAGAGTGGCCAATCAGGGTCACTCTTTGGAGATCGGCTTGGAGGATGAGACGATAAATCAATTCCGCTTGGTGCCCTGGTCCATATTGGCCATCGTCAGGCTTGGGTGCTGAGCCGAAACCTTTCATGTCCACGAGCACGACATGGGCTCGTTTAGCTAGGAGGGGGGTCCAATACCGCCATGAAAAGCTTGATCCACCATAACCGTGAATGAGCACGATACTGTCGACACTGGAATCGGGATCGGGCCCTAGCGTCTCGACATGGAGAGGAAGGTCGAAGGTCATCCTTCTAGTGATCTTGCTGATACCAAAGCTTCAGCGTTTTCCAATACGACATGGGATTACGTTGGGCGGATGTGGTGAGTTTCTCCAAGGCGAAGCCCCTAAAGTGTGTGGGAGGCGCATGTCTGAACCTAGAGAAAGCTCATAAGGTGTGGAAATCACAGAAGGGCTTCGGCGCTGACGGGTTAGGTCCCTTAAGAAGATAAGTGGGTTTACCCGAAAACCATTCGCAGGTATCGTTATTTACACTATTTCCCCAGTCCTCCGAGAAGCACTAGAGCAAATACTCGCTTCCCAATGAGCGACACGACGGAAACGGCTGATAGCCGCATCCGCGAGGAATCCGCCGCTATCAAGATGATATGCGAGCGTGTTGGCCTCGTAGTTGGAGGTGACAACACATCGCTAGCGGTAGACTTCGCGAAGATCTTTCTCTCTAAGGCTCCGCCTGAGTTTCTTACCGGGCGTAGTATCGAGGAATTAGTGCTTTTGGTGTCTGGGAGCTTCCACTTCCTCAAGTCTTCGAAGGTCGACCGAGTGGATGTCTCAGTCACGAATCCTGAGGGTGATGGCGAAAATTGGGATAATCCGGTCACAGTGGTGCGCACGCACGTGAGTGAGAGGCCGTTCATCGTCGACACAATTCGTGAATACCTACAAACTCAGGACCTTGCGATTGATCACATTGTTTACCCGTTGTTAGATGTGGACCGAGACAGCCGTGGCGATGTCGTGGCTGTTCAACTCAATGGTAGCGGTTCGACACGGGAATCACTCGTCCACTGTGAAGTTACCCGTGTGACTCATCCTGAGAAGCTAGTGCTGATGGAAGCTGAACTCAGCAGCAATTTGAGTGACGTGGTACGGGCTACGGATGATTTTGAGCTCATGATCGACACGGCGAATTCTGTGATTGCCGGTCTGGGCGAGGATGCAACAATCCCAGGGTCTGACAGCACTGCAATCCAGGAGATCCAGGAATTCGTTGGGTGGCTGAGGGACGGTGGCTTCGTATTCCTCGGCTATCGGGCATACGATCTTGTCGATGGTCCAGATGGAAAGCTGCACGGAGTGGTACGGAAGAATTCGGGCCTTGGTATTCTGCGTGACGAAGAGAGATCTCGTTTTGCCGAAGCCGTTCCGATTTCAGAGATGGGCGAGAGGATGCAGCATCTTATCGAGCATGGTCCTCCATTAGTCATCAACAAAACGAACGCAAGGGCTACCGTCCATCGTGTCGCTCGTATGGATGACATCGGCGTTAAACAATTGGATCGGAATGGCCAGCCCGTAGGGACACATCGGTTCGTTGGTCTATTCACATCTAAGACATATTCGGAAGATGCTGAAAACGTTCCGATCCTGCGCAAGAAATTGTCCCAAATCCTAAAAGAAGCCGGGGCAGAAGAGGGGTCGCACGATTACAAAGAGATCTCCACGATCTTCAACTCCATGCCCACCGGTCAGTTGCTTATCTCTGCAGAAGAAGATTTGGGCAGTGACGTTCAGTCGATCCTGAACTCATACCATGACGACCACGTCCATGTGTCGCTCCGACCGGATGTACTCCGACGCGGGGTTACGGTGATGGTGATCATACCAGAAGACCGTTTCTCTGCTGAGGTTCGCGAAGATATTGAAGAGGAACTTTTGCGGACGCTCGATGGCCAACGGTTGAGTTCCCACCTGGCGATGAGTGGAGGAGGTCAAGCTCGCCTTCATTTCTATATCGCAGTACCCGAGGGCAGCGCAGCTGAAGTGGATGCTGCCCAGTTAGAAGAACTAGTTAACGCACTACTACGAACTTGGTCGGATAAGCTGGGTGATGGCCTTGCCGAGGTCGTCTCACAAGAAGATGCGGCAGAGCTTTCGGACTTCTATAGCCAAGCATTCAACGCTGAATATAGAGCAGCTACCGACCCGGGCATCGCTGCCGAAGACGTCCTTCATTTGGAGGCGATGCGATCTGACAGACGTGAGATTTCAATCGCATTCGCGAATCGTGGAGCGTCCACTCCTGTTGCCGGAATTGAAGGTGCGACTGAGCTAAAGGTGTATCTGCTTGGCAAGCGCTTAATCCTATCCGATTTCATGCCGATTCTTGAAGATGTCGGGCTTCGTGTGATCGCTGCGAATCCCTACGAAGTTGAGCTTCTGAACGAATCGGGCACGATTTACATCTTTGCAGTGCAAGACCAAGAGGAGCATCAGTTCGCTGTAGATGGCCGGGATGAGCTTCTATCAGAGACCATCCTTGCTTCCAGGTCTGGGGATGTAGTCAGTGATTCGCTGAATGCTTTGGTGTTGTCTACGGGACTTCACTGGCGTGAAGTCGATGTGCTGCGGGGATACCTTGGATATGCCTTCCAGATCGGTGCCGTTCCAAGTCGTCTATCAATCCGAGGAGCACTTATTCAGTATCCTAGGATTGCCAGAGAACTGTTCGAGTTATTCGCTACAAAATTTGATCCGGATTCCTCTGCAACAAAGCAGGAACGACTCGCTGAGGTTGCCCAGCGCCGAGCAGCATTCTTTAGGTCTCTTCGGAGTGTCTCAGCACTTGCTGACGATAGAGCATTGCGTAGGCTGGAAGAGCTGATCAGCGTCACCGTCCGTACGAATTTCTATCGTCACGGTGGCAGTGAACCGATCTTCCGCTCAGGCGGAGTGCCCTATATCTCATTCAAGTTTTCGTGTCGGAGCATGGAATTTCTGCAGCGTACGAGGATGCTTTACGAGGTCTGGGTACATTCTGCTCGCATGGAAGGCGTGCACTTACGAGGGGCAAGCGTCGCGCGAGGTGGAATCCGCTGGAGCGATCGGCCCGATGATTATAGGACTGAAATTCTCGGTCTTGTTAAAACGCAAATGGTCAAGAATGCTGTGATCGTGCCTGCAGGTTCGAAAGGAGGCTTTGTACCGCGACTCCTTCCTGGGGAACCCGAAGCACGATTCGAGGAGGGCAAGAGGCAGTACGAAACTCTCATTCGAGGGCTCCTTGATATCACCGACAACCTCGTTGAAGGAAAGGTGCAGACACCCGATAGGGTGGTCGCATTCGATGGTTCTGATCCTTACCTCGTGGTCGCGGCAGATAAAGGGACCGCAAGGTTCTCAGATGCGGCAAACATGATTTCCACGGAGTACGGGTTCTGGTTGAACGACGCTTTCGCGTCAGGCGGGTCAAACGGATATGACCATAAGGCTGTGGGAATCACAGCCCGCGGCGCTTGGGAGTGTGTGAAGCGGCACTTCCGCGAAAAAGGTAAAGATATTGAATCAGAGTCGTTTACCGTGGTCGGCATTGGCGATATGAGCGGGGACGTATTCGGTAATGGCATGCTGATGTCGGAACAGGCTCGGCTCATAGCAGCTTTCGATCACCGGCATATTTTCATTGATCCTGATCCTGACCCGCCGACATCGTATGCGGAGCGCAAACGATTATTTGGTATGAAGCGCTCAAGTTGGGAGGACTATGATCGGACGCGCTTAAGTAAGGGGGGGATGGTAATCTCCCGGGGGACTAAGGAGGTTGACCTCTCCCCTGAAGCTAGGGCGGCCTTGGGCATTTCGGACGAGGACTCCGAGCCACTTAACGGGGAGTCTCTTGTCCGCGCAGTGCTTAAGACCCCGGCGGAGCTGCTATGGAATGGAGGTATCGGAACATTCGTTAAGGCGACCTCAGAGACGGATGCCGACGCGGGCGACCCGCCCAACGACCCTGTGAGAGTTGATGCACCCGACTTGCGCTGCGAAGTCGTAGGTGAAGGGGGAAATCTTGGGTTCACCCAGGAGGCACGCGTTGAATACTCTCTCCTCGGGGGAGCGATCAATACTGATGCGATTGATAACTCGGGTGGGGTGGATATGTCCGACCACGAGGTCAATCTCAAAATCCTACTTGCTCATGGAATCACATCGGGGTCGCTTTCAATATCCGATCGGAATGAGCTTCTGAAAGAGCTTACTGAGCCCGTAGCTGAATTGGTGCTCCAGAACAATCGGTCTCAGAGTCTCGCAATCTCGCTTGACCAATTGCGGGCGCGGGAATCTGTAGATGATTTCCGTGACCTGATGTTTGCCCTCGAGAAGACAGCTGAACTAGACAGACAGTCTGAAAGCTTACCGACCGCTGATGCTTTAGCAGAGCGCCGAGAGAGTGGGCATATTCTTTCTCGCCCCGAGCTATGCGTTCTCCTAGCCTATTCTAAGCTCTCGCTGATGGGCAAGTTATTGAGAAGTCGAGTGCTCGATGACCCAGTAACGGAGAGCTATCTGCTCGGATACTTTCCGGTCTCGGCGATTGCTGCTGCTGGTCAGGAAAGCTTGGATGTGCACCGCCTCCGACGCCAAATCATCGCAAGCCAACTGACAAACGATCTTGTTGACTTGATGGGAGCAGCCTTCGTGAATCGGCTTGTCCGCGATACTGGCCACACCGCGAAGGAGGTTGTGAGCGCATGGCTGGTTGCGTCACGATTATCCGATCACCAGGCCTTACTGTCTGAAATCGAGAATCAGCAGAGTAAGGTTAACCCTCGCATCACATACCGATGGCTCTTGGGTTTGAGTCGTGTATTGGAACGCACAACCAGATGGGTGCTACAGAACATTGACGGAGAGCTATCCCTTGCGGCTATTGTTGGAGAAAACCTCCAGGGTCTCGCAACTCTAAGGGACTCTTTCAGCGAAGTAGTTGCGGGGGAGGAGCGAGCTCTTTTCGCAGCTCGTGTAAGTGAGATACGGGAGGTAGGAGCCGACGAGTCATTCTCAGAGCGATTGATGACGCTCCGGTTCCTTGACCAAATGCTGGATATCCTTGAAATCCAGCGCGAAACCGGCGCGGACACGCTCGGTACCGCAAGAGCCTACTACAGGATATCAGAGGAGTTCGATCTACCGTGGTTGCACCGGAACAGCTTTGCAGTAGCTAGTGAAGATCATTGGGAGCAGCGAGCCGCACGTGTGCTATCTGAAGACCTAGCACGTGCTCATCGGCGGATAGTTGTTGCTGTTTTAACACAGGCGGGTAGTGATGAGCCCTGGAAAGCGACTCGTGCATTACTGAGGAGTAAGGGCCGCAATGTACGCCGTTTCAAGAGTCTGTTGGAGCAAGTGAGAGCTGAGGAAACTCCAGGCCTTGCTGCAGTATCAGTGGTTGCACGGGAGGTATCCACTCTTGCGAGAAGCATCGTAGCCAAGTGATCAACGTAAACAAACAGCTCAGGAGGTATTTGGATGTCATGGCAATTCCTCCTTGCGGAGTAAGCCACTCTGCTGCAATCATGGCGCTTATGTGCGTCCTGTTCGTTCGGGTTCCCCGTTCACGGGATGCACTTTCTTGTAGAGAGGGAGCATAGATGCACCCCACAGACACCCGGGATCCGCAGTACTACCATCGGGTTGTGGATTGCCAATGGGCTTGTCCGGCGCACACCAATGTGCCCGAGTACATTCGTCTGATCGCGGATGGTAAGTATACCGAATCCTACATGCTCAACCGGGAGTCAAACGTTTTCCCGGGCATTTTAGGCAGGACCTGCGATCGGCCGTGTGAACCGGCTTGCCGTCGGACTCGTGTCGAGGATGAACCAGTAGCGATTTGCCGGCTCAAGCGAGTTGCTGCCGAGCTTAGAGGTGAAATCGATCACCTGCTTCCAAAGGCTGCGGTAGAGAAGAATGGGAAGAGGATTGCACTGATCGGTGCTGGGCCGGCCTCACTTACGGTAGCCAATGACTTGATACCGTTAGGGTACCACTGCACGATCTTCGAGGCGTTGCCAAAGCCTGGGGGTCTGATGCGTACCAACATCCCATCATTCCGACTTCCGGTCGCAGTTCTTGAGGAAGAGATGGACATGATTCTCAATATGGGAGTCGAGGTCCACTACAACCATCGTATTGATAGTCTAAAGGAATTGCTGGATGAAGGTGACTTTGACGCATACTTCATTGGTACCGGTGCCCCCAAGGGCAAGGAACTGAATATCCCCGGCCGCACTGAAGGGGGCGCAAACATTCACATAGGGATCGAGTGGCTTGAGTCGATCCACTTCGGACATATTGATTCGGTCGGGGAGCACGTTCTCGTAATTGGTGTCGGTAACACAGCTATGGACTGCTGCCGGAGTTCGAAACGGTTAGGGGGAAAAGACATCAAGGTCATGGCTAGGAAGAGCCGACCGTATTTCAAGGCTTCCCCGTGGGAACTCGAAGACGCCGAAGACGAAGAAGTCGAAATTCTTGTGGATCACTCTCCTCAATGTTTTGTCATTGAGGGTGGCCAGTTAAAGGGGATGATCTTCGACCTCGTGGAGTGGGAGGAGAACGAAAAAGGACGCCTCGTCAGCACGAAGCATGGGGAAACCTTCATTCAAGCAGATGACGTTGTGCTCGCGATCGGGCAGGATAATGCGTTCCCTTGGATTGAGCGCGACATCGGTATTGAGTTCGGAGAATGGGACATGCCTGTTGTTGACCGTGCCACATTCATGACCACCCGAGAAGGTGTTTTCGTCGGGGGTGATGCTGCCTGGGGCCCGGAGAACATCATTTGGGCTGTAGAGCACGGACACCAGGCGGCGATTTCAATCCATAATTACTGCCGAGGAGTTCCAGTCACGGACCGGCCACCTTACGGGATGAATCTTGTCTCGACTAAGATGGGGATTCATGAGTGGCGTTATTCAAATGACTATGACCCGGTTTTGCGCACTGAGATGCGGTATGCGGACCTAGAGAAGCGGCTCTCCGACATGAAGATTGAAGCCGAGCTGGGTTTCGACGTGAAAGAGACCGTGCGTGAGGTTGAGCGGTGCCTCAACTGCGATATACAGACCGACTTCACTACCAACCTCTGTATTGAGTGTGATGCATGTATTGATGTGTGCCCGGTAACGTGCCTGACAATCACACACAACGGTGAAGAAGATGATCTTCGTCAGCGACTTATGGCACCGGCTGATAATACGGATCAGGCGATTTTTGCCTCCGAATCACTTCCGCAGACGGGTCGCATCATGGTGAAGGATGAGGATCTATGCGTCCACTGCGGATTATGTGCTGAGCGTTGTCCCACCGCGGCGTGGGATATGATGCAGTTTGACCTCCTGAACCCCTACGCAGGACATCAATCTTGGCCAGAGAAAGCGATTACGGCGTCAACGACCTCGGTCTGAAGATCGCGACGGTTAACGGAACGGGGTCGGCCAGCGCAAATGGTCTACTCCTGCAAGCGCTATTCCGTATGGGTATCCCCGTGTCGGGCAAGAACGTGTTCCCATCGAATATCCAGGGTTTACCGACTTGGTATGAAGTCCGAGTTAATAAAGACGGCTATACCGCGAGGAGTCCAAACTTCCAGCTTGTCATTGCAATGAACCCGGAGAGCTATGCCAGGGATATTGAGGAGGTCGTTTCTGGGGGATGGATTTTGTATGACAACACTCGCGAACTCGATGACGAATTCCGCCGGGATGATGTGACCTTTCTAGGGATACCTCTAGCGGACATGTGCGTTGAGCACTTCCAGGGTTCACGTATCCGTATCCTCATGAAGAACATCACCTACGTTGGTGCACTTGTGGCGTTGCTTGATATCGATATGGATGTGGTGAAGGGTATGCTACAAGAAAAATTCGCTTCCAAGCAGCATCTGATGGACGCGAATTTTACGGCGATTGAGTTAGGGTACACGTATGCTCTAGAACATTTCGATTGTCCCCTTCCAATCCGTCTCGAAGCGATGGATAAGACGAAGGACTGCGTGATGGTCACCGGCAATGCGGCTGCTGCGCTCGGATGCGTTTATGCTGGTGCAACGGTGGGTGCGTGGTATCCGATCACACCTGCCACTTCTGTCATGGACGGCTTCACAGAGTATTGCCGTCGCTTCCGAGTTGATCCAGACACGGGTAAGAACAACTTCTGTATCCTCCAGGCAGAGGATGAACTCGCAGCAGCTGGGATGGTGATTGGGGCTGGCTGGATGGGCGCGCGCGCATTTTCACCTACGGCGGGCCCCGGAATCTCCCTGATGAGCGAATTCATTGGGTTGGCTTATTATGCCGAGGTACCATGCGTGTTCTTTAACATACAGCGGACTGGGCCGTCCACTGGGATGCCTACTCGCACACAGCAGGGTGACCTGATGTTATGCGCGTATGCGTCACATGGTGACACGAAACACATCGTACTATTCCCGGCTGACCCTAAGGAGTGCTTTGAATTCTCTGTTCAGGCATTCGACCTCGCGGAACGATTCCAGACGCCGACGTTTGTGGTGTCAGATTTAGATATTGGCATGAACGACTGGATGATCCCTAAGCTGGAATGGGATGATTCGTTTGTACCTGATCGTGGGAAAGTTCTAGCGGCTGACGAGCTCGAGAAAGTCGAGAATTTTCATCGTTATCTAGATTTGGATGGAGACCACATCACTGCCCGCACGCTGCCTGGTGTGCACCCCAAGGGTGCGTACTTCACCAGGGGTTCTGGTCACGATAAGTACGGCCGTTATACAGAGGACTCGGATGCCTACGTTGAAGTTATGGACCGGATTTTAGCAAAGGTTGAATCTGCTGCCGACCACGTGCCTGCTCCAGAGATTTTTGAGACTGATGGAGGAAAGAGTGTTGGTGTTGTCTCGGTCGGCGGTTGCCACTGGGCCGTGTTGGAGGCTCGTGATGCATTGGCAGCTGAGGGGATAGAAATTGACTACCTCCGGATCAGAGGATTTCCATTTAGCCAGGCAGTAGAGCAGTTCCTTGAGGACCATGGCACCGTGATCGTTATCGAACAGAATCGGGATGAGCAGTTAAAGAACTTGATTCTACTTGAGACGTCATGTGCCAAGGAAAAACTCCAGTCGGTCCGCTACTATGGTGGGCAACCATTAAGCAAGGTGCATGTCATCGAAGGTGTCACTCCCTTCCTTACTCGGGAGCCCATGGAGGTCTCGCAATGAGCTATATCAAGAAGCCGGCTGCCCGTCATCCGAAACTCAAGGTCAATTCCTTGGGTCTCACGATACGGGACTACGAAGGCTCGATGTCGACACTTTGCGCGGGATGCGGCCACGATTCTGTGACTGCTGCTCTTGTACAGGCTTTTTTTGAGCTAGAAGTAGAACCACATCGGCTTGCCAAGCTTTCGGGGATCGGATGCTCTTCAAAGACACCTGCATATTTTGTCAGTGAGGCACACGGTTTTAATGCTGTACACGGCCGAATGCCCGCGGTCGCAGCCGGTGCTAATGCTGCCCATCGAGATCTGTTGTATGTGGGAATTTCAGGGGACGGAGACTCTCTCTCGATTGGGTTGGGCCAGTTTTGCCATGCGATCCGGCGCAATGTGAATATGCTCTACGTGCTTGAAAACAATGGTGTTTATGGTTTGACCAAGGGGCAGTTCTCGGCCTCGGCAGATATCGGAAGTACATCCAAGGGTGGTGTGGCAAATCAACAGAGGCCGATAGACCCTGTTAATACGGCCCTATCTCTTGGCGCGACATTCGTTGCAAGATCTTTTTCGGGTGATAAGGATCAACTAATACCGATTCTAAAGGCCGGACTAAGCCACAGTGGATTTGCGTTCGTAGACGTGATTTCACCTTGCGTCACGTTCAACGATCACCAGGGGTCCACAAAGAGTTATGCCCACACACGTTCACACATGCACGAAGTGATCGAGACCGACTTTGTCCCACTCAGAACTGAGATTACGACAGAGTATTCAGAGGGTTCTGTGCAGGGCATCACCATGCACGATGGGAGCGTGGTGAAGCTTCATAAGGTTGCTGATGAATACGATCCAACGGACCGTCGTGCGGTACTAGACTACCTCGCTGATGTAGGGTCCCGGGGTGAGATCGCCACTGGCCTCCTCTACCTCGAAGAGGCTGGGGTCGACATGCACGGATTCGAGAATACAGTAGATGGACCACTCGTGGAGATTCCGTTCGCTGACCTTTGTCCTGGAAGCAAGGGACTGGAAGAGGTCCAGAAAGAGTGGCAGTGAGTTCTTACCGGTCAAAGATGTTTACAGTTCCTGATTTGATGCGGTCCTGGATAGGGGTGATCTGACCTGGACTCGCGGGTCCCAGGAATTCACCTTCATTCGGCAGGGTGAGCGGATCGTAGAACTTCACTTTGATAACGTGTCGGGACACTATGTCTAAACACGTGATGGCCTCTAGCTTTCAGTAGGCGAGGCCAGCCGTCGCGCCCTAGCGTAGGGTCCTCTACTTTTTTGACCATGAGAACCCTACTACCCGTCATCGTATTAGCTGCCGTTTGGTTCCAGCCTCAAACGGTCTCCCCGGTGTCCGCTCAGGTTACTTCCAGTGACTTATCGATGTTGGGGCTGATCTTTAGGAATCGTTTTATTCCGTTTAGTGAGCAGGAGACGCAGCCAGAGCTCCTGGCAGTACGTGAACGTGTCTCCACCCTTGGGAACGCTGGTGACGATGTAGAGCTTTACAAGGCGATGATTGAAGGTATGGCACGCATGTACCTTGGTGCCTGGGACGAGGGCATAGAAGTGGCCTCAATCCTAGACATAAATCTACCGGCAAAACTCTATGAGCCTGGCTCCACTGTGCCTGTCGAAATCGCGTCACTATACGAGCGTGAGACACCTCCGGGGGGCCGGTATGGGGTTCTAGTTCGATTCCTGGACCCAGCAGAAGAACCGATATATGAGTCGGATCTTCTGATACTCGAAGGGCTTACTGCGGTCTCGACTGAAGTCGTTATACCGCGCGAAGCTACTTCAGGCCGTTATCTCGTTGAGTATTCATTATGGGCAGAAGGTGCTTCTGATCCGATCGTGAGGACGTCTAGGTCTATCTATGTCATTGAAGCTTTCGAGGAGCGGGTTACGGCGATGCTGTTCGATAGTCGTCGTCCACAGCTGCGCCGCCAAGTAGGCCGTAGTTCATCCCGTGCACTCGCCAACACAACTGTACTTTGGCATCTGGATATGTACCAGCGTGGACGACGCGAATGGTTAGCTGGGGCCTATATGGGCTATCCAGTCATCATGAATCTGATTCTTGAGCAGGGCACCCTAATGGTAGAGCCGATGCAGTTTGATACAGAGATCGGGCTTGCGGAGGGGTTCATCAACGACCTTGGGTTAGGGCGAGATCCGCTCGCTACGCGTAGTGGAGACATGCGCTTGGCCTACCGGTCCTCAGTCGACAGGGAACTCGTACCGTTTCGTCTATTTGTGCCTGATGACTATGACAGGAGCCAGAGTTATCCATTGGTTGTCGCACTACATGGCGCGGGTGGGGATGAGAACACCTTCATGGATAGCTTCGATGGGACGCTTAAGAAGAATGCCAGAGATCGTGGCTATATCATTGCTTCGGTAAATGGCCGTGGTCCGTACGGTGGGTACCGCAACGCCAGTGCCCAGGATGTGATCGATGTTCTCGATCTCGTGCAGAGGGTATATCCGATCGACGAGACCAGGACGTACTTGATGGGGCACTCAACGGGAGGTGGAGGGACTGTGCGCATTGGGTTCGAGTATGCAGATCGATTCGCTGCACTCGCACCGATCGCGGGGTACGGGTCAGCGGAGGACCTAGCTAAGGCACCTGAAATGCCGCTTTTCTTAGCCCAAGGTGAACTCGATGCGCTTGTACCAGTAGAACTCGCACGGAATTTTTATCAAGCGACGCAGGCTCTTGGGATGCCATCCGTGCACTATACAGAAAATGAGGGCACAGACCACGTTGCAATTGTGGCCGAAGTTATGGACCAGGTTTTTGACTGGTTTGACCTGCACCATCGTTGAGTTTGAAGTGACGATACAGGCTAGCGTCGGCCTGACATCAACTCCCGCATCTGCCGGACTGCCGCTTCGACCTTCAACTGAATGCCCACTCGTCCGTAAGACACAGATGCCTGTGTTGGGTCACCCCGCACACCGGCACCCTCAAAGCCACCGAATGGCGCTAGTTGTTCTGTCCTGATGTGCTTCGCGTTCACATAGAGTAATTGTGAGGTGTCCGTGATTCCTGCATGGCTTCCTATGTCTTCCATGGTGTGACCCTGCTCTTGCAACCATTCCCGGAAACCATGACCCGAGTAATAGTCACCAACGAAATGGACACGGGCTGGGCTACCTGACCATTCCTCGTTCAACATTTGAGCCACAGTCTCCATTCCCTGCTGATTTCCTCCACTATCACCGATGAGAACGATGTCCGTGAAGCCACCACCTGCGAGGCTTCTAGCTGTGTACTCAAGCAGTTTCATGTAATGTTCGTTGGGAAGCGTTATCGTGCCTGCGCGCTGCCGGTTCCCCGTGATGCCCTCAATGTTTCCTTCTGGCACATACGTCACGATTGGGGCGACGAGAGCGTTTCCGACCTCACGTGCGATCCGTTCAGCTGTCTCGGTTATGATGAACTTATGCTTTCCAAGGACCATATGTGGGCCGTTCTGCTCGGTTCCAGCTGTAGCGACGATGATCGTGGTTGTTCCCGCATCAATCTTGTCCGCTACCTCCATCCAGGTCAGTTCATCAAGGAAAACCGTGTTGGGTACCTGGGTGTGAGCGACGGGTACATAGACGAGGAAAGCCCATACTAAGGCTGTAAAGGCAGAGGCGATGTTGCGCACGATGATTCTCCTGCTTGGTTCTGTGGCTAGTTGTACGACAGATAGAGAACGTGCGACTGTGAGCCCGACGCGGCAATCACAAATCGGTTCATTCTTTATGGGTTGGGGTTGTTGCTCATAGCCAGCTTAGGGCATCTTGGCCCCACTATGACTGACACTGTGCGCAGACAAGCGTCGCTTGAGCACGACTCATCCAGGGCACTTGCAGGTATCCGCGTGGTCGATCTCACCCAAAATATTGCAGGTCCTCACTGCACGCAGATTCTTGCTGACCTCGGTGCTGATGTCATCAAAGTGGAGCCGCCGGCGGGTGATCCTACTCGACAATGGGGCCCACCATTTTGGGAAGGAGAATCACCACTCTTTCTCGCATTTAATCGTAACAAGCGCAGTGTTCTCCTCGACCTGAAATCCGATGACGGGAAGGACGTGCTTGAGCGTCTTGTGGACCGAGCTGACATCTTTGTGCAGGCGTTCCGGGCAGGGGTGATTGATGAGCTCGGTTTCGGATATGAGGAGATCCGCCAGAGCCATCCGGGCATGGTGTACGCGTCGGTTACCGGATACGGATCACGAGGTCCGCTACGAGAGCGTCCGGGCTATGATCCTCTGATACAGGCCTACACCGGCATCATGTCATTGACGGGCTATCCTGAAGGTGATCCGGCGAGGATTGGAGGTTCAGTCGTCGATGTCGGAACTGGTATTGTTACTGCCCTAGGCATCTTGGCTGCATTACGAGAGAAGGAGCGCACTGGTGAAGGGACTCACGTAGAATCTTCACTGCTCGCAACTTCACTCGGGTGGGTCTCTTATCACATCCAGGGCTACCTCGCGAGTGGAGTCATTCCAGGGCGCATGGGTACCGGAATCTCTATGATTGCACCGTACGAAGCGTTTCACACCAGTGACGGCGAGTTGATGATCTCGGCCGGCCACGATGGTATTTTTGAGCGCCTGTGTGAGGCGCTCAAACTCGAGGAGATACAGGGTGACGAGCGCTTCACGACGAACCCGTTGCGTGTTGCCAATAGGACGGAGTTGCATGGACTTATTGAGGAGCACACGTGTAAGATGACCACAGCTCAGCTTCGGCATCTCCTGGACCAGAATAGAGTGCCCAGTGCTCCAATTCATGATATATCGGAGGTTGTTAAAGAAGAGCAAGTGCATGAGGAAGGCCTCCTTGAGCCCTCTCCACACCCGCGCATATCCGACTACAGGGACATTTCGTTTCCACTCCGATTTGATGGGCTGCGCCCGACCGCAAGCCGAGTACCACCGCTACACGGGGAGCATAACTCTGAGGTACTAAGGGAACTGGGCTACAGCGAAGACGAGATGCCTGTTTTTGTTCGGGCAGAACCCGCGCCCTAGTAACGCTTATGATCCCGGATCTTGAAGATGTCTTTGAGAGACAAGCTCGGCGCTACGATCGGCCTTTAGGCACATGGGCTGAACTCGAAAAAAAAGCGTTCGGTCAAGCCGTTGGTTTAAACGGCTATACGATCTTGGCCGAAGCAGAAGAGCTAGCGTATTTGTCAGAGGCGAAGGTTGCAGGACCAGTTCTTGATTTGGGAACCGGAAGAGGATGGCCTGGATGGCTTATAGCTGAGCGTGCTGAAAGAAATCTTGTGGCAATCGATGTGCCTATGGCAGGGTTACAGCATGCGCGGGAGGCGTTCGCAGCTCGAGACCTCTCTCTGCGAACCCAGGTCATTGCCTCTGATGGCATGGCTTTGCCGTTTGCTTCTGAGACCTTCAGCTCGGTTGTTCACACGGACGTATTCTGCTGACTGACTGACAAGCTCTCCGTGTTGAGAGAATGTCATCGGATTCTGAAACCGGGTGGGACGCTAGTCGGGTTATCGATTCACACACCACCATCGTTGACTCCGGTTCAAGAAGAGCGAGCTACAGAGCTAGGGCCGTCGCTTGTCTGTGGTTGTGAGTCACCGCAAGAACTCATAGGCGAGGCGGGGTTCTTCGACCCACAGGTCACCGACGTGACCGTCAGGTTCCGACGCACCTGCTCGGCGTGGCTCGCTGCGATGAAGGAATTGGAGCCACAGCTACGCCGAGAGCTAGGTGATGAAGACTTTGAGGACGAACTCGATCAAAAAGAGTGCATGCTCACAGGGATCGATGAAGGGTTACTACGTCGGTCGCTGATCATCTGTGAGCGTCGCTGACTGCAGGGCGAGAAGGGCTTTGAGAACAAAATTGGAACCGACTCGAGGAGCTTGCATTTAGGCTGCCATCTATGTCAGTTCCATAGTTAGCGTGACCTATGTACATGAGAGCAGCCTGCTTCGAGCCCGCTGCTCAAAGGAGATCCCAAGATGGGCGAAAGAATGAAATCGATTCTAGGTGCAGCGGTGGCTGGCGGGATTATCGCCTATATCGGAACGGAATTTCTATTCTATCCTGCTATGGAAGCCAATCCACCCGATCAAGTCGACGCCATTGTCTCTTCCCCTTGGGACATCGTTTTGTATGTGCTCATACTGGTCGTCTTCTTTGATGTTTTCGTGCAAAAAGTGGGCAATACCATGCTCACGGCGATGTCATTTGCTACAGCGCAGATTCTGATACTTGATGTTTTCTATGTGCTGAACGGGAATCGGGCAGCATATCCGGCCGTGCTGAGTGCCATCGTACTCCTTGTTTCATGGTATTCAATCGCAAAAGTCTACGACGCATTGGCCTAGAATTTATTCAATCACGATCAAATAGGAGATCAATCAATGGGCGATAGAATCAAGCCTATCCTAGGGGCAGCTGGAATTACCCTGGTACTTAATTACATCGGGGTCACGTATTTCTTTAATCCTCAGGCTGGTACCGAGTTAATAGCCACTCCCCTGAGCTTGGTGGTTGCTGTGGTTGTTTTGATCCTCTTCTTCGATCACATGACCCAGAAGACCGGTAACCCTATGGTGACTGCGATGACGATAGCGGGCGGTCAGATTCTGATGGTTGATTTTTACTATGTCATTAATGGTACTAGGGATATGGCATCTGCTGCGGTAAGTGCAGTAATCCTGCTAGTCGGGTGGTATGCAGCTGCGACGGTATACCAGAAACTGTCTTAGATTAGGTCGGCTGACATTAGAGTAGCAGAATGTCCAAGAATGAGAGGGGCTCTAGCTGGTGATCACAGCTAGGGCCCCTTCTTTTTGTAGATATGGTGAGCGGTGACGCTTAACAGAATAATCAGGCTGTAATCAAAGTTGACCCTTCGGGAGTTTGTCTTATGGCAGGTAGAATAAAACCCATTCTTGGATTTGCGCTTACGATTACCGCACTCCACTTCACGTTGTCATTATTGCTTGGGAGTGTGTTGGAGGGGATCGGGATGGAGGCTCCCGTTGGCGGTGTGCTAGGTGAGCCCGGTACGATCATAGTCTTTACTCTCATTGTCGCATTGACCTACGACTGGATAGTTCAAAGTACTGGCCTGCCAGTCGGCCAGGCAGCGATCGTGATGGCAGTATCCGGGGTAGTCTTCTATAACGTCTTCCAGTACATGTTCGAACAACAAGTGCTTGGGGCGGCAATTGGAGAATCTCTCTTACTCTTGGTTTTCGCGTATGCTGCCGGGACCGTATACGGGAAACTGTCGTAGGTACGCTTCACCATTCAGTATCCCGAAGACGACTGAGAAGAGAGTGAGCATAAGCTCATTCTCAGGTTTTAGTCATCCGCCGGTTCTTCTTCCGATACTGTTTCGTGGAATTCAGGTGCCGAGAGAGCTCTAGGGGTTTCCTCGACAGGGGACGGGCTGGTCAGGCTGACATCCGGATTAATACCAAAATCCTGAAACTTCCGTGCGGTGACAAAGATCCTGCGTTCCAGTGAGCCCGCCGCGCTATTGTATGATTTCACTGCTCTGGACAGCCCTTTCTTGATACCGTCGAAGTGCTCGGAAAGGGTTTTGAGGCGCTCATACAGTTCCTTACCAAGGCTACTGATCTCACGTGCATGTTCGCTGAATTTCTCTTGTCGCCAAGAATAAGCGATGGTCCTCAGGGCCATGATAAGAATAGACGGTGGGGCCAGGATGACGTGATTCCTAAGAGTATCTTCCGGAAGATTGGGATCCACCTGAATGGCTGCCTGGTAGACCGCGTCCCCGAGATACATGACGACGAAGTCCGGTGTGTCTTCCAGGTGGTCCCAATAGGCTTTACTACCGAGTTCTTTTGCATGTTCACGAACACTTCGCCTATGCTGTTCTAAGCATGCAGTCCGCTCCTCTTCATCTTCTGCCTCAAACGAAGCGAGGAAGTGTTTGAGGGGGACCTTTGAATCCACGGCGATACTGCGTCCTCCGGGGAGGTGGGCGATCATATCTGGGTATAGCCTGGTTTCATCAGTGCTGATGTTTTTTTGTACATCAAAATCGCAATACTCCACCATTCCAGCGATTTCTACGACTTTGCGAAGCTGCATCTCACCCCAATTACCTATGACTTTAGGGGTTTGGAGAGCGCTCACTAAGTTCTCGGTTTCTTTTCCTAGTCCGTCGATTCGACTCATTAGCCCGCCATGGGCCTTATGCAACTGATTCAAGTTCTTATCGAAACGTTCAAGTGACTCTGAGACAGATTTGGCCCGCTGGTCCAGTTCTCCTTTGGCACTTTCGTGCTGGGTCTGGAATGTCTGTTTGGCCAACTGAATAAAGGCTTCGTTGTTGTTCTTGAGCGCATCAGCGGCCGCAGCACCGAAGGTGTCCCTTAGCTGTTTTTCGATCTTTTCGATGGCCAATGACTTGTCTTGCTCATTAGAAAGCAGGGCCCGTGCAGTTAGAAGCTCTTGGTCTTGCTGCTTGAGGAGCAGACGCATGAACAGGTAGACGGCTGAAGCGCCACCAATTGCACCCAGAAGAAAAAACACTGGCAGTTCCATATCAGGTTGCGTCTCCGATTGTGATTGCTCGGGTAATGATACTAGAAATCAGGCCTGGTTATCGAAGCGTAAGAGCCATGAGACCTGCTTCAGCACCACCCCCGAATGCAAGGACGATATGTTGGCGTTCGTCAGCCATGTAGGTCATCGGAGTGCCCGTACCACCCCACGGCAGTTCGATTGTGTAGATTGTTCGTCCGGTGTCCTTGTCCAGTGCAAGGAGGGCTGGCCCGCCGTTGGCACCGTCTCGTGCGCCATTGTGGCCGATAAAGAGAAGCGTTTCGGTCAGCAGAGGCCCAGTAAATCCACCACCACCCAGTGGTCCGGGGTCTGGTATACCGGAATTGATAAGCCGCTGCCGAATCCCGTCACCGAGAGGGATCTGCCAGACGTGGTCCCCCGTGTTCATGTCGATGGCTGTCAGCCGCGAATAAGGGGGTTTGAGGCGGGGGATCAACTCTTCGCCGCTGTCAGACTGACTGCGTCCTCGCATATAGCGAAAATCAGATCGCTCCGGGTCTCCTGGAACGAGTTGAACATGTATGGCACCCGTCCTTGAGGGGACATATAGCATACCAGTTTGTGGATTGACCGAAGCACCAAACCAATTTGCACCGCCAAACCAGCCGGGAAGGTTGAGTGTTCCTTTCTCAGACGGTGGCTGGTAGAGAGGTCCGTGATCCGAACGTTGAAGGATAGCTTCTGCTTCTGCACGGAGTTCGGGTGTGAAATCAATTAAGTCGTCGACCGAGATCCCTTGCCGTTCAAATGGTGCCGGACGGGTAGGGAAGGGTTGTGTTGGAGACAGCCTTTCACCGGGCACGTCTGACGGTGGGACAGGTCGCTCCTCGATTGGCCAGACAGGTTCACCGGTGATCCGGTCAAAGACGAATACGAATCCTTGTTTGGTCAGCTGTGCCACTGCTTTAATCGGTCGGCCGTCCACATTGATATCGAGTAGGGTCGGAGCTGCTGGCGGGTCGTAATCCCAAACACCGTGATGTACCATCTGGAAATGCCAGACGTAGCGTCCGGTTGATGCTTCTAGAGCCACCAAGCTTTCGGCAAAGAGGTTATTCCCAAGCCGGTGTCCGCCGTACCAATCGTTTGTTGGGGTACCGATCGGTAAGTAGACCAACCCCAGTTCCTCATCGGCGCTCATGATCGTCCAAACGTTCGTGTTTCCTGTGTATTCCCAGGAGCCATCTTCCCAGGTGTCGTTTCCGAGTTCGCCTTCCTGGGGTACGGTGTGAAAGATCCAGCGTTGTTCACCAGTCCGGACATCGAAGGCACGGATGTCACCCGGGGGTGCGGTCATATAGCGTGGCCCGTCGGAGATCGATGATCCAACGACTACAACGTCTCCTACGACCAGCGGAGGAGACATTACCCCATAACTGCGTGCAGGGACCGGTCGACGTAACCCCTCTGTTAATTGCACGCGACCATTGCTTCCAAAGTCATCGATTGGAGTTCCCGTTGTCGCGTCAAGCGCCCAAAGGTGTGAGTCCCCGGTCGCCAGGAAGATCCGGCTATCATCACCCTCCTTCCAATGAGCAACACCACGTGCATTGAAGCCAAGGTTGACGGGACGTCCCGCTTCGTGACTAAGAGGGTCAAAGGCCCAGAGCTGCTCCCCTGAAGCTGCATCAAGCGCTGCCAGAAGACTCAGCGAGGTCTGTATGTACAGCACGCCGTCTACCATGAGTGGTGTCGCCTTGAAGGCACCCGGGCGCAGTCGAGGATTCTCAGCGACCAGTTTGTCGTCAGGTGAATGCCACATCCAGGCGACGCTCACATTTTCTACATTGATTTCGTCGATCTGGCTTAGGGGCGCAAACTTCGTGCTACCCAGGTCACCCCCGTAGTCAGGCCACTCACCACCTGGAGCACCTTGTTGAGCTGTAGCGATACCTGGGAATAGCACGAGGCTTAGAAGTAGAGTTAGTAAGTCCCGTACTTTCATTTGCATGATCAGCGCCCTCGAGTATCTACTGTGCAGCCAAGCCCACTGTGATTTGTTCTTCTGATGATCCATGATCCAAGCAAGAGGTTAGCTCTGCAGGGCTGCCAGACTTACCCAGGAGCATCCTGCGCTTGAAAAACCGGTCAACATCTTGCGGCGCCCCTCCCGCGTGCTTCAGCCCCGTCGTCTGGTGCCCCAGTACCTGATGACCCCATGAAGAATTTTCTTCCATCAGGGAAGGTGACATCTCGTCCATTAGCCCGCTTGAGCCTGCGGTCCTTCGTTTGGTAGCCATCCACGACCAACTCGGTCCCAATCGGCAGACATTCACGACGTAGGCCGCGCCTCACCAGCACGTTCGGCGTACCACCTTCAATCATCCATACTTCTCTCTCTGATCCTGTTGGCATAATTGTGTCTGTCCCAGCCACCATCATCGACACCTCAAGATGAATCCAAGAGTGAGGATTCACCCATTCGAGCCTAACGATGTTGCCTTGTATCCGAAGGGGAGCATTCGCATCGAACTCTGCCCCAAAGGCGTGGTGCGCAACAGCCGGCACTGTGTACATAAGCAGTGTTAGCGCACCAATAGCTAGGGTCCCGTACGTCAATCTTGATCTCATATTACTTACCTCTCTTCAAACTGGGTTCTTTCGCGTTGTCGTTCTTGGTATCGTGCCCCACTCAGGATGTTGGTGAGAGCGTAGTTTCCTTCGTGGCACGAATACTCGTAAAGCATATCGTCGAATGCCTGAAACGGAATCTCACCACCCCATGGTTCCGTATACGTTGTCGGGTCGTCGACGGTGAATTCATAGAGGATCGTCTCTTCATCAGCTCGCGTGAACCGCTCTACCACTTTCAAGTGCTCTGAAGGTGGAATACCTCGGAAGGTTTGGAGTGGATAGATATTGGTCGTCTCAACCACCAGTGTGTCACCTTCCCAATGGCCCCACGAGTCACCCATCCATGGGCGCACGTGAGTGGGCAGTGGATTCGGTTCACCGAGGCGAATGACCCGGACATCATGGACCATTTCTGTCAGGATCATGATGTGGTCGGGGGTCTGCACGATCGTGTAGTTGTTGTTGTAAAAACTGTTGGGGATCATCGGAGGCCCAGCGCTGGACCCAAACGACATGATACAGCGTTCCCCAAGCGGTCTGTTCTCAGGGTTGTCATATGTGCCGAATTGGCGCCTGAATGCCCTATAATCTGCGATCCGTTGCTCACCTGTTTGCGTAAATGGAGGCCTACGGCCGTCAGATGGATGTGTTAGAAGTGAGCTTCTGGGCTCTCCATGTACGATTGCCACTCGGTCGCCCCGGTCTATATAGACGTTGTTGTAACCACCAGTCGAGCGGCCAGCCCTAGGTGGTGGCCGACTCGGGTCACTTGCTTGCGCCCCTCTCTGCACGCGGGCGTCTGCTCTTCCCTCAAGGGTTGCAACCTGATCCCAACTGAAGACGGGACCTTGGCCTTCTGCACGCTCGAATGGAGTGATCGTTTTGTTTGTCCAGTTGCCTTGGAGGTCTGGATGGCCACCCGGTGTTCGGGGCATTACCCATTGCTCGGCTTCCTGAGGGGCTACCTGTCCGGCTGACCGTGAGCAGAGTCCAGAGAATGCCATGGTAACCAGCACCACCAGGAAAGATGCTGGATATCGAACACTCATTTGTTACCCCCTTAGGCCCTCTGGATAAGGCCTTGGCCAGCACAGTGGATCTAGCTCACCAAAGACACTCCAGTGAGCCAATATGAGGCGAATCCCCCTTGGTAAGCCAGTCATTTCGGGGTTCTTGGTGTCTAGGGTGTGGAATAGGGGCTTTTCATGCGCTTCCATTTGGTGGATACCTTGCCGTCAGCTTCTGTCTTGGGTATTGATCGATACTATGCCGAACTCTTTTTTGTATGATTGGCTTACTGAGTCTTGCCCGACGAGAGGCCCTTATATGCCCAGAGTGATTTCTACAAATGTCGTTAGAATCGCACCGCTAATTGCATTAGCATGTATTGCCCAGGTTATGGTTGGGCCATTAGATGCTCAAGATGCACAGGGTGTGAGAGTCGTCGTCGTCGATCAGATTCCAGCTATAACACATGACGCACCTACGTTTTATGCCGACGTCCTGCCGATCCTGCATGAGAACTGTGTCTCGTGTCACCAGCCTGCTGGATTGAACATGGGAGGGAACGTGGCACCGTTCTCTCTGATGACCTATGAGGATGCGCGCCCGCGGGCCCGCAGAATCGCGAGCGCCATAAAGGAAGGTCGCATGCCGCCTTGGTCTGCGGCAGAATGGCAACACGGGATGTTCAAGGGCGACCGCTACTTGGAAGATGATGAGAAAGCGACGCTGATCGCTTGGGCAGAGGAAGGCGCGAGTGCTGGGGATCCTGAAGATGCGCCCCCGGTGCCCGAAGGTGTCTTATCTGCATCTATAGGCGCGAAAGATTGGTTCCTGGGCGAACCGGATCTGGTACTCGAATTCGATGAGCCGTACTGCATAGATGACGATATTCGCGATATATACGTGAACATCCCCGTTCAGCTTACGGAGGACATGCTACCGGAAGATCGATGGATTCAATCGATCGAATATCGTAACGGACCTGCAGTGCATCACATCGTGGGTGGTGTCGGAGGCCTGGTTCCCGGAGCTAAGCCGAGAATTTATGAAGAGGGCTATGGTCGACTACTTCGTTCGGGGCCACGGGAGATCATGTTCAACATGCACTACAATAAGGAGCCTGGGCCCGGAACCGGTGTGTGCAGCAATATCAAAGCAGGCATTACGTTCAAAAAAGATGGGGATGTAATTCGTCATGTGACCGGTGGTGACCAACTCTGGATGAATCCGGCTTCACTCTTGATACCAGCCGGGGACCCGAGCTACTCCAAATCCATTGAATATGAATTTGAAGAAGACGTAGAGATTTTGAGCTTTATGCCGCACATGCATCTGCGTGGGAAGGCTGCTTTGTACGAGATCACATATCCTGACGGGCGGCATGAGACCCTTCTCCATGTTCCTAAGTACGAGTTCAACTGGCAGCACTCTTATGCGTTTAGAGAGCCTGTTTTTGCGTCCAAGGGTTCGGTGCTCCGATTCACGCTTTGGTGGGATAATTCAGAGGACAATCCAAACAACCCTGATCCGAGTATTGATGTCCGCTGGGGACGCCCCACACATGCTGAAATGTCGCAAGGTTATATGAGCTTCCAGACTCTGGATGAGAGGCATATCGTGGTAGGGGACCCGTTACCTGAGGATCTTAGATCTGGATCAGACGAGGATCCTAGGAGTCGTGTGCGCGGACGGTAAATTTACCTAACGAAAATGAAGTTCAGGGCGCTGGCCTCCTCATTGGAGTCGGCGCCCTGACTATTTCATGGACTGAGACGACAAAGCATGGCCATAGATTCTGGAGCCGTAATTGACCGCTGTTCTTGGACTACGTCTGGAAGTGCAAACAATAGCTCGCAAGCCAGGATCAAGTTTTCCAGTGCAAGGCTAGTGTCGGAGTGTTCCGGACCGAGCTCGGCTCTCCTGATATCCAGAGACCGCCGATAGAGTGGAACCGCTTCAGCGTACCGCCCCTGGTGGTGGTAGAGCGAAGCTAGGTTAATCAGGATATTAGCGACGTCTGGGTGACTCGAGCCTAGCGTCGCCTCCCTGATCGCTACTACGCGTTCGTAGATCGGCCTGGCCTCTGCATATCGGCCCAGATCGTCATAGAGCATACCCAGATTGCTCAGCACGTGGGCCACTTCTAAGTGATTTGGCCCTAGCACAATTTCGTCGATTGCCAGGGCCCGTTCGTATAGCGGCTCCGCTTTGTCATAACGTGACTGCATCGCATAGAAGAAAGCCAGATTATTCATCGCGAATGCCACATCCGGGTGGGCCGGGCCCAAGGCGGATTCCCTAATTGCCAGGGCCCGTTCGTATAGCGGCTCTGCTTCGTCATAACGTGACTGGACTCCGTACGTGAAAGCCAAGCTGTTCAGTGTGAGCGCCACTTCTAAATGCTGAGGGCCGAAGGCTGTTTCACGGATAATAAGCGCCCGCCGCAGGAGTGGTTCCGCTTCTTCATAGCGACCTTGAGCATTGTAGATGAAGCCCAGATTGTGCAGGGTAAGCGCCACGTCCGGGTGGTCCAGCCCGAGGGCTTTTTCGCGAATACTAAGTGTCTGCCAGAGTCTGGTTTCCGCTTCGTCGTGGAGGCCCTGGTTGGCTAATAAGGTTGCCTCGGCGAAGAGCCTATGAGCGATAGCGAGGATCGAATCAGTGGGGACTGCCTGACCGTGAAGAGTGCCCGAGATCTGAACAAGCGGGAGCCCAAAGCAGAAGGCTAGAGCTAAGATCAAAGCTCGCGGCAGTGGTGTCACTGTTTGATACCGCTTAACAAGTAGTTCGCCAGGAAATGCCCGTCACATCAACTATTCAATGATTTTCACCATCGCTCACGGGCACCGTGGTAGCAGATTTCATGTATGTATCCCACCACCGGAGTTCGTTTGCCATCCGATGCACGTTATTCCAGTGCCCCCGAATGCCGTGTGCCATGCCTTCATAGATGATGAGCTTGGTGGGTACACGTTGTTTCTTTAGAGATGTGTATAACTGGATCGAGCCTTCTAGAGGTACCCGGTAGTCTTCCTCACCATGAACAAACAGAGTTGCTGCCTGCACTCCGCTCGAGTTCAGATAGGCGGATTGCTTGATCATGATCTCGCGAGCCTCTGGGTCCCAGGGCGGACCTAGAAATTCCAGTTCCTTGGTACGAGCGACGTCTGAAAGCGCGTAGTTACTGGTCCAATTGGAAGCTCCAGCACCGGATATAGCTGCCTCAAACCGGTCTGGATATCTAGTGATCAACCAGTTGGTCAGGATGCCACCATACGAGTGACCGGTGGTTCCTACGTGTTCCCGGTCAATTGGGTACCGAGCGATTAGGTGGTCGATGCCCGAAAGTACGTCTTCTCCGTCATTCGTGCCCCATGCTCCCCAGGTCCCCCACTTGAATGCGTCTCCGTAGCCTGTTGAGCTACGGAAATTAGGCAGAAAGACAAAGTATCCATTCGCTGCAAAGAGCATATTCTTGAAGTTGAATCCATATCCTGACGCTGAATGTGGACCTCCATGGTTCATGACGATCAGTGGGTATCGCCCCTGTGGATCGTAGCCGAATGGGTATAAAAGAAAGCCCTCTACCGGTGTGCCATCGTAACTCTTGTAGAGGATCTGCTCCGATGCGTGGGTTGCGACTTCAACTTCTGCGAAAAAGTCAGCGTGGATATCTGTGAGCCGTTTCTCGTTCCCGCCATCGATGTCGGCAACGTAAATATCTGAAGACCTCTCGAATTCTCCGACAGTGTAGGTCATCCGTTGGAAAGATTCATCAATGTCGAGGCCATTGATTCGTCGATGTCCAGTCGTGACCTGTTCTACACCTCCGCCGTTCGGAGCGACGCGGAAAAGGTGCCTGGCGCCCCCGATTCCGGTAACGAAGTAGATGTACTGACTGTCTGGCGACCACATCGGACTACCCGGGTCGAGGTCCCAGTCTTCAGTGAGGTTCAGCGGTTCACCACCATCGGCTGGTCGGATATACAAGTCTCTTGGCCCGCCATGCTTCAACTTTCGATCGATGATCATGTTGGTACCGAAGGCGCGCGTATAAGAGATCCATCGGCCATCCGGTGAGAACCCAGCGCCCGAGTATGTATAGCCGTCGTTGGTGAGGCGAGTCAGTTCACCCTCGAAAGTGAGCAAGAAAAGATCTGAGCGGCCGTAGGCAAGTTCATCAAGGACGGCTTCATCAGCTGTAAAGAGGAGCCCATTGCCATCAGGTCTCCATCGCAGGTTGCCTGGTCGTAACCCCAGCTGTGTAAGCTGTCGTGGTCTCTCGCTGCCGTCTGTGGCTGCGATAAAGATCTCGGTTAGTGCCTGCTCGCCCGCATCAGGGAGAGGGAATCTCTGACCGTCCCTCCGGAATGGATACCAGTCGAAAGCATCCCCTCTGAACCTTTCCTCATGTCGGCGTTCAAACTCTGATAGGTTGGATTCTGGGAGCTCAGGCTTGGGCATATCTTGTGTGAGTGCTGTCCACTGTCCATCCGGACTCTGTACACCCGGCGAAGCGACACTCTCATCCCTTACTGCAGGCCCGTCTGGTCGTTCAGGATCAGTGAGCCAGACGGCATCTTGGTGACTGAATCTTAAATCCCCATCATCGGACCACCGAGGATTGGAAACATTCTGGCCATTGTGTTGCACCCTTACGGGCATCCCGAATCCGTCCGATCGTACCACCCATGACTCGGTTATAGTCCCATTTGTTTCTTCAATGCGTTGAGATACCGTGAATGTGATCCAATCGCCTGATGGGGAGATCAGCGGAGACCCTACGCTCTTTATCCTGTAATAGTCCTCAAGCGTTAGCTGACGTCCCATTTGAGCAGAAATGGGAACCGGTGTGAGGATTACTAAACACATAAAAAAGACATTGCGAAGCATGGTCATCTCCAGCTTATTGTCATGTATTCTTAGGTCCTAACGCCGACTTCTGTTTGTGGTGAGGTATTCCACAACTGACTCGTACCGGGCCGCATCTGCTGCTGTCCGCCCCTCCTGATCTATGGCTTTGGTGTCGACGCCAAGTTCCACAGCCAACTTAACTGCCTCCAATGTTAGTGCTTCCACCTCTGAAGGATTTGGCTCGATGAACGCTCTCATCCTGCGAGGTCCACCCATTCCGACAGCAGCCATTAGTGCCGTTGTCTTCTCCATCCTGCGGACAGCTCCAAAGGTTCCTGCAGCACCGATATAGTCTGCATCATGCACGAAGAGTGGATCGGCTCCGTGCTTCACTAGGAGACGCATTATGGCGGGTTGGATAAATCGAGCAGCGAGCCAAAACGGTGTTGCTCCAACCAACGCAGGATGGAAGTGCCAGTCATTGGACGCCCGGCGTAAGGCGGTCCAGTTCGTAACTTGTGCGTTCGGGTCGGCGCCGTGCTCTAGAAGCGAGCGGGCCATACCATCATCTCGTCGCATAATTGCCAGGTGAAGGGCCGAAAACCCCGCCCCGGCTGCATCAGGGTCGGCACTCACATCTAGCAGAAATTCAACGAGATCTCTATACCCGGAGTGGGCAGCGAGAACGATAGCACTGGTACCGCGCGCGTTGGAATCGTTTACGCGTGCGCCTGCAACTACGAGAAGCTTAGCTGAGGTAACGTCGCCCTCACGGGCTGCGAACATCAGCGCTGTATTATTCCCATGAGGCACGTTCTGCTGATTTGCTGGATCACTATGAGGGGGGATGGCCATCACCTGATTCCACGTCTCTGATCGTGCGTGGATATCTGCTCCATGTTCTAGGAGCACACTGACGGCAGCGGAATGATGCTGTGCCGCTGCCCACATAAGTGCTGTCTGTCCACGTGCGCCCGTGGCGTTGGGGTCGGCACCAGCCATCAGCAGAAGCTCCACCACTTTGGCGTTGCCGGTTCGAGCTGCTGTCATCACTGGGCTTTCACCTGAGACGAGAGAAATGGCAGGATCCGCTCCTTTCCTTAGTAGCATCCCGACCATCTCTTCACTTCCGTTCAAGCTTGCATTCCAGAGCGCTGTCGCTCCGAGGTCATTCATTGCATCGGGGTCGGCACCTGCATTGATCAATAACTCCGCAGTTTCAATGTTATCCCAGTAGCTCACCCAGTGGAGAGCGGTTGCCCCATCAGCTGAGGTCACCGTGGCTTGCTCACCCTGCTCAAGTAATGTTCGGAGTTTGTCCCAATCCTGACTTTTGGCAGCCTCAATCAAAGGTACCGGATCGAAGCTGTTCTCTATAGGTGATAAGCCGGTCGTGAGGTTGGCTTCTGTGGCGCCAACCAGAGATAGGATGAGTAAGAGCGGAAATATTTTGTTCCGCCCAAATCTCAGGACAATAATTCGGGAGTCCTTCAGCATTTGAGATTAGAGCCCTGGTAGCGCATCAAGCGACAGGACACCTGTGCTTGCACCAATTTGTTCCACCGGGACATTCATCTTATCCATCAGAGTAACAAGCAAATTTGCCATCCCTGGCGCATTCGAATACTCGAGGTGTTGGCCGCCCGAAAGGCTGCCCGCACCCCCTCCCATTACGAGAAGAGGGAGATTGCGTCCGGAATGCCTTGTGCTGTTGGAGATTCCTGACCCATAAAGAATCGTCATGTTATCCAACAGTGAGCCATCACCGTCGGGCGTCGCTCGTAGCTTGGTCAGATAGCGGGAAAATAGCTCAGTGTGATAGCGGTTGATCTTCGACATCTGGGCCACGAGATCTGGTTGATCATTGTGATGCGACAGCGGGTGGTGGGCTTCTGGTACACCTATTTGAGGATAAGGCCGCGCGCTTTGCTCTTTTCCGATCATGAATGTGATGACTCGTGTGAGATCAGTCTGAAGCGCCAAGAGTTGAAGGTCGAGCATGAGTTCTAAGTGATCTTCGAATACTGCTGGTGCTCCTTCAGGCTGCGGGAACTCAGGCAACTCAAGGTCAATCTGCGCCTCCGCTTTCTGGATCCGTCGCTCCACATCCCGAATTGCCTCTGTGTACTGATCCACTTTCATCTGATCCTGTGCTCCGATATCTCGGCTCAGGTCGCTCAACTTGTCTATGACGGAGTCAAGGATGCTCTTCTGTTGTCTTAATCTGCCTGCCCGGGCGTCGCGTTCTGTAGAGCCCGCATCTCCAAAGAGTCGCTCAAAGACGGCCCGAGGGTTGTACTCTGTGGGCAATGGCTGTGTGGGCCCCCTCCACGAGAGCGTGTGCGTATAGACGCAGCTTAGATTACTACTGCAAGCGCCCGCGTTTGCGGGTGCATCCATAGAAAGCTCCAACGAGGCAACTTGAGTCTGCTTACTGAATTCCCTTGCTAGGATCTGATCCATTGATATATCAGCGAAGATCTCTGTTTCGGTCCTGCCCCCCTGTCGAATGCCTGTCAGGAAGGATCCTGAAGCCCCAGCGTGGATCTGTACCCAATTTGCTCTGATTCCGGAAAGAACCAACATCTGATCCTTGAACTGAGCGAGAGGTTCAAGGATGGGGCTTAGCTCAAAATCATGCCCCAGACCCGTAGGAGACCAATATTCCATGGCCATCCCGTTTGGCACGTAGAATGTCTGGAAACGATGAACACGCTCGGGTGCTGCAAGCCCCCGCAGACCAACAGGGACCATAGCGTCGAGTAAGGGCAGTGCCAGACTGGCACCGAGCCCCTTCAAGAGGGTTCGTCGGGGAAGAGACTTTCCAGTCAGAATCGTTGTCATATTGTCACTCCCGGTCGTGTTCTATTCCTGCATCAGGCTGCTTCCAGAGACCTTCGCATTAGGAAGGCCGGGCTCCTTACGATCCCAAGGACGATCGACGACCAACGGTAGTCGTTGTCTTTGGCATCACGGACGATCTGGCGCACTGTTGGCTGATCAAAATACTCCAGGGGACGTCCTAGCGCGTAAGACATGAGTTTCTCGGTCACGGTGCGAACGAATTGCTCATCATAATCGAGTAACAGGTCTCTAAGCGAGGATATTCCTGTGAGCTCGACACCATTGGGCCATGTGCCTCGGTTATCAATCTCATTTCCGCGATCATCCACATCTCGCCATCCCCCGACCGCGTCGAAATTCTCGAGCGCAAACCCCAATGGGTCCATGAGCGAGTGGCAACTCGCGCAAAGAGGCTCAGTCCGATGTTGTTCCAGCCGCTCACGGATACCGAGGGCGACTACCTCCTCCGCATCGTCTAAGTTGGTATCTAGGTTTGCCGGTGGTGGTGGGGCGTCCGCTCCTAAAATGTTGTCTAGGAGCCATTTCCCTCGTAGTACCGGTGACGTGCGGTCCGGGTAGGCAGTGATTGCCATTAACCCGCCATGCCCGAGTAACCCACCCCGTTGATCAGGATTCGGAAGCTTGACGCGACGTGGACGGCTGCCGTATACGCCAGGGATCCCGTAGAATCTCGCTAATCGCTCATTTACAAACGTGTAGTCCGCGTTCAGCAGGTCCAGCACAGACCGATCCTCTTGCAGGTTACTGGCAATGAACATTTCTGTCTCTTGCCGAAAGGCTTCCAGGAGGCTGTCATCGAAGTCGGGATACTTGTCTGGATCTGCTAGCTTTTCCGGAAGAAGGCGAAGGTTGAGCCACTGAGCAGCAAATCCTCTAACAAGAGCATCTATTGTCCGAGGCTCTGCAAGCATCTTTAAGACCTGGTCCTCGAGGACGGTCGGGTCAGTCAAGCGTCCTGTCTCGGCGAGATTAAGCAAGGGTTCGTCAGGAATGCTACTCCCGAGAAAAAAGGATAGTCGCGAAGCGATCTCAAAATCATCGAGGTTGTAGACATCACCGTGCTCCACACCGACGGGTTCGCGGTATACCCTGAGCAAGAATTCTGGATCAACGACGAGTCGTTCTAGTGCGAGCTGGATTCCTGTATCAAAGCTTCCTCCCTCTGCACGACCTTTCCGGAAAAACTCAAGAAGTATTTCTACGTCCCGTGCTGTGCTCGGACGGCGGTACGCTCTCCGTGCCATCTGAGAGAGAATCTGCGTTGCACAGATTTCCTCTTCAGCACGAGAATCTGGCCAGCACACGAAGATTTCATTCTCACGGGGATCGTCCGTGGTTGTCCGGGTGATTTCGTAGGGGCCTTGGATTTGGACCGAGTGCACACTCGCGTAATCCATATAAATTTGATCATTCGTCAGGACCCGGCCTCTCTGGAGAGGTTGTGGCAGGCCCTCCGGTTCCCATTGCTCCCTGACAAACGATACACTCACCACACCTGGTCCGGCTTTGACAGCCAATCTAAGCTCCAGATGAGCGTCGCCCTGAGCTTGCATGTACTCTTCCCACTCAGGATCACCGAATGAACCTGGCTCGCCCGACCCAGCATAACTTGCAGCTGCGGGCCTAACGTCAGTTGCACCTCCACCTACAGTGAACCTTTCGAGCAGTACTCCGTCCAGCCTAAGGTCTAGCTGTTGGGGCCATCCCATACCCATGAGATAGTCTTGGTACTGCCTCCTGAGATGGATTTTGATCAAGTACTGTCCATCGGTCGGGAAGTGGTGTCGGACGGCAATTCCACCCCGAGATCCGAACGGGAGATCTTCGCTTTGGCGCTGGTTTTGCACGATGTGCAGGGGAATCACAAAGGTTTCCACTCCCGGAGTGGCGGGAGGCAGTCCTGTCGCAAGACGTGTCACTTGCCGAGCCACAGACATATAGCGTTCCATATGGGTGGTCGTAATCGATAGAGCGTCCGCGAAGTTGTCGAAGCTGCCGTCCGCTGTTTCATCACCCGGCAGAAGCGACATGACGTCCACTTCGAGGGCTAATAGGTCGTTAATGGCGTTATTGTACTCCAGACGGTTAAGGCGGTGCACCGGATTTGTCGTGCCCGGGTTGGGCTCAGCAGCCAGGGCCGCTTGGTCGAGTTCTGTCTCTAGCCAAGTCGCCGCCAGGTCATAGTCTGCCGGATCAGGTCTAGCCACGTTACCTGGTGGCATCGTTCCAGTTCTCAGCTTACGTACTACTTTTTCCCACTTATCTGCTTCTGCACTCAGATCTTCAATATCCAGCACGTCGAGTGCTAGCCCTGCGGTAAGCCGCCTTTCGTTGTGGCATCTAATGCAGTAGCGGTCCAAGATCTCCCGGACTTCAGCAGGGTCCGTCCGCTCAATGTCAGATGTAACGGGAGCCGAAAAGACGAAGTCGGATGAAGGGTTGTGTGCTCCCACCAGGACCACGGATAATCCAATCCCGAGAACGAGTGCATAAACTGTATGCCCATCCCTCGAGGATTGCTTCCTCTGGTTTTGAAACTGACCCCATTTAAAATTGAGCCGCATGGCGTCCTCTCTCTGGAGTCTCTGGTAGCGATGCAAAGCATCCACGCCTTGCTTCAACCCACGTTGATGACTCCTGACTTCACTGCCGAGAATAGCCCCCGAAGACCCAATCGGCGATCCTTCGGTGATTGTTTACCGCATGGGAGAAAAGTCCGTTGGGTCTAGAAAGACTCTTTCTAGACCTACAATTAGCCGGCCATCCTTTTGTGATTCTTCAGCAACGCTTTGCCACTCTGGATCGCTTGAAAAATCGCGCCAACTTTGCTCGGCAGCCTCACGCGAAGGGTGTGCTAGCATGTAGATCAGGGTGTTGGCTGAGAGCGGCTCATCCTGTGGGGTCCAGTAACCAACATTCGTCATACCATGTTTTTCGAAGATTCTGAGAGTGTGGTCCCTGAATCGGGCGAGCAGATCGTCGAACTTTCCTTCTGCTGCTGTATATGTTCTTAGCTCGAACACCTGATCCGTTTCTGGACCTGCACTTGCCTCTTCTTCAGCGGTTATAACGTTGCCGCTGAGGTCATAGAATCTTTCCTTCATACACCCCGAGATGCTGATGGCCGTCATTAAGCAGAAAAATAAAAGTCGCTTGGCGGTCATTCTTCTGTTCCTTTGCGATACGTGGAGAAAAACGAGAACGGGAGGGCCCGGTCATAGAACTCCCGTTCTCGTGAACCGTTACTGCCGGCCCCCTTCCTCAATCGGGACGGCCGGATTCGAACCGGCGACCCCCTGAACCCCATTCAGGTGCGCTACCGGGCTGCGCCACGTCCCGAAGGGTGGGAAAGGTAAAGCTCGTTGGGGGTTTGCCTCAACAGGGTTCCGCTCCTTGTTGGACGAGCCTAGAGGGGCAAAAAAATGGGTTGACCTCTCATCTGCGGCCCGACTAACTTCTTTCCCCTATTGCGGGGTGGAGCAGTCTGGTAGCTCGTCGGGCTCATAACCCGAAGGTCGCGGGTTCGAATCCCGCCCCCGCTATTTGCTTTTGAAGCGCCGCCCCACGGAGGCGTTTCCCACGTTAAGATGACCCGAGGATTGCACGATGCAGACATCGATTTTTTGGACGGTCGCTGATACATGGAGCCCGCGATGGCGGGCGGGGCCGGGGAGCCGTCTTTAGCTTAGGCCCTCTCCGAAAAGGTCCCCGTCCGCGCTTAACTTGGCTCGGACGGGTTTTTTTATGGAGGCCAGGTAGCTCAGTTGGTAGAGCACATGACTGAAAATCATGGTGTCGGCAGTTCGATTCTGCCCCTGGCCATTGTCTCGAAGCCGGAGGTGGGTTGGAGGGATTACTTAGGTCCGTAGCTCAATTGGTAGAGCACCGGTCTCCAAAACCGGCGGTTGGGGGTTCGATTCCCTCCGGGCCTGTATAAAGAGCTGCTGGGTCCCGGTCGTCTAATGGTTAGGACACCAGGTTTTCAACCTGGCAATCGGGGTTCGATTCCCCGTCGGGATATGAAGTTGAAGCATAGTAAAGAGTTGTACGAGTAGGGGCTGTAGCTCAGTTGGTTAGAGTGCCGGTCTGTCACACCGGAGGTCGCGAGTTCGAGTCTCGTCAGCCCCGCTGAAGCTGATTGAAAGAATGGAGCCGGTACCTGCCCGAAGCGGTGGTGGCTCTTAGGTCGTGTGAATCGGGGCCGTAGCTCAGTCGGGAGAGCGCTTGAATGGCATTCAAGAGGTCAGGGGTTCGATTCCCCTCGGCTCCATGTTGTGCGGACTGGTCTAACGCTCGGGTGGCGGAATTGGTAGACGCGCAGGGTTCAGGACCCTGTGGGGGTTAACCCCGTGAGGGTTCGAGTCCCTCCTCGAGCATCCTGAACTGTGCTAGAGATTGGCAGGTCAGTCCATTTGATGCCCACGTGCTGGAATTGGTAGACAGGCTGGTTTGAGGGACCAGTGTCGGAAACGGCGTACAGGTTCGAGTCCTGTCGTGGGCATTTAGCAACAACATATGCGGTGGAGTAAGCGCCCGTAGCTCAATTGGATAGAGCGTCTGGCTACGGACCAGGAGGTTGGGGGTTCGAGTCCTCCCGGGCGCGTATTCGACGAAGGGTTCGAGTGGATTGGGCGCGTAGCTCAGTTGGTTAGAGCGCTACGTTGACATCGTAGAGGTCACAGGTTCGAATCCTGTCGCGCCCATGCGGAGGGGTTTCTTCGGGGCCGTAGCTCAGTTGGGAGAGCGCAGCGTTCGCAACGCTGAGGTCAGGGGTTCGATTCCCCTCGGCTCCACTATGAGACCGCCACCTTAGCTCAGTTGGTAGAGCACGTCACTCGTAATGACGGGGTCGTCGGTTCGAATCCGACAGGTGGCTTCTTTTGCCCCGTGGTGTAACTGGCAACACGCCGGATTCTGGTTCCGGAGAGTCTAGGTTCGAGCCCTAGCGGGGCAATTCGGAGACATTTATGTCTCTATCGGGGAGGGATGGCCGAGTGGCTAAAGGCGGCGCCCTGCTAAGGCGTTGGACTTCGCGTCCACGTGGGTTCGAATCCCACTCCCTCCGTTTCAGTTGGTATGGCCTATTAATATTTGGTCCGGTTGCGCCCAAGTCCGCGGCGCAGGTGGCCGTGGACGGGTGGCCGAGTGGCTTAAGGCGCACGATTGGAAATCGTGTGGGCTAACGCCCGCGTGGGTTCGAATCCCACCCCGTCCGTGTTGGGATGACCCGTTTCGTTTTCGGGGCGTGGCTCAGTCCGGTAGAGCGCTGCGTTCGGGTCGCAGAGGTCCCCGGTTCGAATCCGGGCGCCCCGATTAGGTAGGTCGCGTAAGCGGTCTACTTGAGGAGCGCTGGCAGAATGGTATTGCACTCGCCTCGAAAGCGAGCGCCCGAAAGGGCTTGGGGGTTCGAATCCCTCGCGCTCCGTTTATGGGACCCCAGAGACCTTTATACCCTTCGAGTCAAGAACTCGCAGGGTTTTTTTATTGGAAGTGTAAAGGCAGAACTCTAGCTGACAGGAAAACACTCGCGCTTAAGGCGTTCCATTGGCAGATTGATCAAGTTCGGACACTGTGGTAGAGCGTCCGTTGACTCGGAGGTCAAAAAAATGAAAATCCATTTCTCAAGGTTGCCGTCTCTCGAGCTTTATTGGATTGCTGGTGCCGCACTGATGTGCTTTACAGCGCTGGTTTCTCCTATCACCGCCCAGGAGCGTGCCTCATCTTCCGAACAGTGGGAGGTGCCCAGGACCGTGTTCGGTCACCCGGATCTACAGGGGAATTGGACTAATGCAACCCTCACGCCCTTTGAGCGCCCTTCGGGCTGGGAACGTGGTCTGACCCAGCAAGAGGTTGCCGAGATTGAACAGGGGCAGGCGGAACTCGTCGCACGCAAAGCTGAAGCAAGTGATCCAGATCGTCCTCCCCCACCAGAAGGTGGTACCCACCCGGTTTGTATCGATGGGCCGACTTCCTGCTACAACGAATTCTACAGGGAGCCCGGAGACCGGGTGGCAGTCGTGAATGGGGAATTCAGGAGTTCGCTCGTCACCAACCCATCGAACGGCCGTGTACCGAGCTTGACCTCAGCAGGACGGCAGCGGGTTGATGATTCCCGGGCCCTTAGCAGACAGTTTGGTGCGTACGACCATCCGGAAGTCCGCCCGCTTGCTGAGCGATGCATTGTGTCTTTTGGATCAAGCGCCGGTCCTCCGATGCTGCCCAACTACTGGTACAACAACAATTATACGATTGTGCAAAATGCTGATTACGTCATGATCATGGCGGAGATGGTGCACGACGTGCGGATCATTCGGCTTGGAGAGCCACGTTCTTTACCCACTAACGTCCGTCCATACTTCGGCGATTCTAGGGGCTGGTGGGAAGGCAATACGCTGGTTGTAGAGACCAAAAACCTCAATCCCGAGCACGCATTCCGCGGAGTCCCACCCTCAGAAGATCTTAAGGTGATTGAGCGGTTTACCCGTGTCGACAAGGAGTCAATCGTCTACGAGTTCACAATTGATGATCCCACGACATATACAGAGGTGTGGGGGGGTGAGGTACCGTTCACACGGCTGGATGGTCAGGTCTATGAGTATGCGTGCCATGAGGGCAATTACTCACTTCCCAATGTCTTGGGTGGTGCTCGCTATCAGGAGAAAAATGAGGTAGGCAGGTGAGGCGCTTAAGCGTTAGGGCTGCCAAGTGAGATGTCACGGCTTGGCAATTTGATTAACTAGTTAAAATAGAGTAGCAAGGAGGTAAAATGTCTTTGTCACGGCTCCCTTCATTGGGGTTTGCGCTAGTAATTGGTGTTGTATTGTCGGGCTGTGCCGGTCAGTCTGACGCGCCAGCACCTGAAGCTCCAGATCCATCAACTGTCACTGACCCGGCAGCTGCTGGCCTTCCGAACCCCACATCTGAGGTTGTCTCAGAATGGGGTCCACTTCCTGATAATAGGACATGGGGTTCTACGGCCGGTGTTGATATCGATCCGTATGACGGTAACGTCTGGGCCTATGATCGATGTGGTGCGAGTGCTCTGGGTGGTGGATGCGCTGAGAACCTGGTCGATCCGGTTCTCAAGTTTGATCGTAATACCGGCGAGGTGCTCACCAGTTTTGGTGCCGGGGAGTTTGATCTCCCCCACGGGATCCATCTCGATTCCGACGGGAATGTCTGGATTGTAGACATGACCGGGCACCATCTCATCAAGTTTAGCGCGACTGGTGATGTGCTCTTGAGGCTAGGCACTCGCGGTGAGCCAGGGAACGACTCTGAGCACTTCAATCAGCCCAACGATGTCATCACCGCTCCCGACGGGAGCATCTTTGTAGCTGACGGACATGGTGGCCAGTCCATGCTGACCCCGAACAATCCGACAGTCACGGAAGGTGCAACTGGTCGGATTATGAAGTTTTCCGCTGACGGAACATTCATCAAAGAGTGGGGACAGATTGGCACAGAGATTGGTAACTTCCGTACCCCGCATGCATTGGAAATGGATTCCGAGGGTCGTCTTTTCGTTGCTGATCGAGGAAATCACCGAATACAGATCTTCGACCAGGACGGCAACTACCTTGATTCCTATGTGCAGTTCAGCCGTGTCAGCGGACTCTTTATCACAGATGACGACATGCTGTATGCGATCGATTCTGAAACCAACCCGAACAATCACCCTGGCTGGAGTACTGGTATTCGCATCGGTCACGCTTCGGAAGATCGTGTAACAGCCTTTATCCCACCTTATGAGATTGACTCTCGGGACACGGGCGTGGCTGGTGAAGGCATTGCGGTTGATGCCGATGGCAATGTTTATGCAGCTGAAGGTCCGATTTCTCGTCCTACAGCGGGTGGCGGATTAACGAAGTATGTCAGGTAGGTAGCCGAATGCCGCATCACTGACGATCTCTTGGAGATCCGAGGAGCGGAGATTAAGCCGAGGGGCGCCGTGTGAGTGATCTACGCGGCGCCCCTTCTTGTTTAGCAGAATTTCTGTGCTACTGAGCGGTACAGGGGGTTCCATCACCCATCAGGTTGATGCATCATCATCGAGCCGAAGATCTCCGGTAGCTTGCCCATGAGGCCTATGAACGGTGCTGCGACACAAGTGACGTCTGTTGGAAAGCGGCTTTCACCTGCCCAGGCCGTTTTGGTACCCTGCTTCTTTGCAGCTCTTCTAGCAGCTTTTGTATGGTGCCCACCGGTGCGGGATGAGGGGTTACAGAACACTTTCTTGCTTGCAGCGGGAGTGCTGGTTGCTTGGGCGTCAGCTCTCTTCATTGGAATTAGAAAAGGGCAGCGGTTACTAACCCTTGAATTAGCTATCCGGCGTCACCATTGGGTCCAGGCTTGCGCGCAAGGCACCGTTTTTTTCTGGTGGGGTCGGTACGTAGATCAGGTTTATGCTTTTGCACCATTTATCGTCGCCCAACTCGTTTTCGCGTACGGCATAGACGCTCTGCTACAGTGGTCCCGGCGCGAGAACTACCAACTTGGGTTCGGTCCCTTCCCAATCATTTTCAGTATCAATCTGTTCCTGTGGTTCAAGCCGGAATATTTCCATTGGCAATTCGCGATGATCCTATTGGGATATCTAGGAAAAGATCTTATCCGGTGGACAAAAGATGGTCGCTCTACACACATCTTTAACCCGTCTTCCTTCCCACTCGGTGTCTGCTCTCTCGTGCTGATCATGACAGGTATGACTGAGATCACCTGGGGTCAGGAGATCGCTCAATCTCAGTACAACCCTCCCTACATCTATGCCGTGATCTTTTTGGCCTCTATACCAGGTCAACTCCTTTTCGGTGTAGCGATCATGACGGTTTGGGCGGTTCTCTCCGCGTATACGTTTGGGCTTGGTTACTTCTGGCTCACAGGAACCTACTTTTTCCACGATGCGTACATCCCGATTGCGGTTTTTCTGGGGATGCACCTTCTATTCACGGATCCGTCCACCTCCCCCAGCACAGGCCGAGGTCGGATTATCTTCGGTATCCTCTACGGATTTGCTACGATCGCCTTTGCCGTGCTTCTAAGGGCAATGGAAGTTCCAGCTTTCTATGACAAGCTACTGCCCGTGCCCATCCTCAATCTTTTGGTCCAAGTTATTGATCGAGGTGCGGCCTCAAGGTGGCTTGGATTCCTGGACTTTTCATGGATCGGTAAGGGCCTTACTCCCATTAAGCGACGTTATGGACTCGTAGGGATTTGGGTTGTGATCTTTGTCGTCCTTAGTGGTAGCAACGGCGTAGGTGATAACCATCCTGGTCAGTATCTTCCGGTCTGGCAGCAGGCGTGCGACGATGGCAGTGATCGTGGATGTGAGTATCTGGCCTTCATGCAGGACACGTATTGTGAAAGTGACTCGGGTTGGGCTTGCAACGAGCTTGGGATACTGTTCGCCAGTCGGGACCGGCTCAGCGACGCTCAGGTGTCACTAGAAAATGGTTGTGATCTCGGCTTCGATTTGGCTTGCGAAAACCTGACCCGGCTCAGAACCGGGGCCTCGGGGTTCAGCCGTGCCCCTCCTCCGCTCGAAGAACTTCCAATCGTGCTTCGGGGCAGTAAGGGTCCGGTTACCGAGCGGGAACCTCAAGCACTATATGCCCTCGCTTGCGAACGTGGATGGCCTGATACTTGTGAGGGCCCCCCTGGAGATAGCTAGCGCCCATAGGGAGGAGTGCAACTTAAAACCTTGCACGGCGCACTTGAGATCCACATGCTCACTGTATCCGCCCACACCCCTGAGATAGGAGTACCATCGATGTGCAGACGGAATTTGAAAATTGGCTGCCTGGCTCTTGCTACACTGGTCGTTACGGCTGTATCCGCGTCTGCGCAGTCGAACCCGCGTTTTGGTGTCTGGCAGATGCAATCGGACGCCCCTCCACCCTCGAAGAACATCATGACGTATGAACCCTATGGAAATGGCGGAATGGAGATCACCGTCGCTTCGACCAACGCAGGGGGACAGGATAACGAATGGGGTTATGTGACGATGTTCGACGGCGTTTTCCAAGCTGTTCGAGGACAAGAAAATTCCGAGACTGCGGTGGAGATCATCGACGACCGGAGCACGCGAATCTTAAATATGCGAAATGGTCGAGTGTCCCAAGTCATTATCAACACGCTTTCGGAGGACGGGAACAGGATCGATAATGAGTACGTGCGACTTGATGAAAACGGAAAAATCACGCGCGTAACACACGCTGTTTACAACCGAATCCGCTAGAAGTTGAAGAGCCCCTTCCCGTGAGAAGCCTGACTCGTAACGTAATCGCGCTATTGTGCTTTGGCCTGGGTATGCCATCGCTAACTGTAGCGCAATGGAGTGACCTTAGTCCCGAAGGGTCGCCTACTATCTTGATCCAGGAGTACTTGGCGGCTCGGTCGGGTGAGGGTCTTCAAGGGTTTGCGTCGGCCGGCTCCTGGTTCCCTCCACTCGTGATGTCTGCTGATGAACTCAACGATGTTATCCAGCAGTACTGTGTCAGGTGCCATAATGATGTGACGCTGAGGGGGAACCTCTCTCTGTCTGAGTTTGATATCGCTAAAGCTCCTCAATTGGCAGAGACGGCGGAGAAGATGATTGTGAAGCTGCGGGCAGGTATGATGCCGCTTCCTGGGGCCCGAAGGCCTAGTCCAGACACACTTTTGACTCTCGTCGAGACGCTTGAAACCCTGATCGATGAGGCTGCAGATGAGCAGCGGACTCCAGGGACACGACCCTTCCAGCGGTTGAATCGCGCGGAATATGCACGTCTTATTGAGGACGTCTTGGGGCTCAGAATCGATCCTGAGGAGTGGCTACCGGCGGATCAGATCAGCGCGAGTTTCGATAATATCGCCGACGTGCAGGCAATGTCGCCTACATTGTTGGACGCCTATATGACAGCTGCCAGTGAAGTAGCACGCCAGGCAGTTGGCCAGACAGATGCTCCGGTTACGGCAAAGACTTATACCAATCCAGCGACCGTGTCACAGCACGAGTGGGAGGCGGTCGAGGGGGCTCCCTATGGGACTCGAGGCGGTATCAGCGTGCTGCATACCTTCCCGGCAGATGGAGAGTACACCTTCTCCATGGGTTTCATTTCGGGGTGGGGAGAGCGCTTCCACGATATAGACATATCAGTGGAGGGCGAACGCGTAGCGTTAGTACATTACGGTGGCGATATCGACTTTCAGGGAAGAAAAACGTTTCCGGTCGAGACGGATCCCGTGTTCATCCGGGCGGGTCAGCGGAGGGTTACCGCCGCGTTCATCCGTCAGATGGATGGGCCCTATGAGGACCTAATTCGTCCTAATGACTGGTCTTTAACGGGTACAGAGGCGAGTTACGGCACTACATCGCTTCCCCATCTCATTAACCTGACGCTTGAGGGGCCACATAACCCGGTGGGTGTCTCTGATACGCCAACTCGACGGCGGATTTTCAGCTGCCGGCCCACGTCGGCTGACGAAGAAGAGCCCTGTAGCAAGAGTATTCTAGCTGGACTTGCGGCCCAGGTGTACGGCCGAAGCCTAGATCAGGAAGACATTGAACCTCTGATGAGGTTCTATCAGATGGGGGCTGAAGAGGGGGGCTTTGAAATGGGTGTGCGGACCGCACTAGAAGCCATTCTAACCAGCCCGCATTTCCTCTTCCGGATGGAGAAAGAGCCGGACAATGTAGAGCCAGGTGAGGTTTACGAGCTCGATGAAGTGGACCTCGCATCGCGGATCTCTTTCTTCCTGTGGGGCACGAACCCGGATGAAGAGCTCCTGCGCCTTGCCAGAAGTGGTGATCTATCCAAGCCGAAGAACCTAGAGCGTCAGGCTAGGCGCTTACTGATGGATCCGCGCTCGGAAGCTTTGGCTACGCGGTTCGCCTCATTGTGGCTACAACTTCAGGACTTGGAAAAGGTTCGCCCTGATGCGTTTTGGTTTCCCAACTATAGCCAACAGTTGGCTGTAGCAATGCGCCGTGAGACTGAACTGTTCTTTGATAATCTGGTTCGAGAGGATCGGAGTCTGCTCGAGATGTATAGCGCTGACTATTCCTTTCTTAATGAACGCTTAGCGAATCATTACGATATTCCCGGTGTTGTTGGGGACGAGTTCCGCCGGGTGGACTATCCGAGGGAAGAACGGCGAGGCGTTCTGGGTCATGGGAGCGTGCTCGTTCAAACCTCACTTGGAAATCGCACTTCACCGGTACTTCGGGGCAAGTGGGTAATGCAGGTGCTTTTGGGCACTCCTCCTCCTCCTCCTCCTCCTGGTGTGCCAGACCTAGAGGCGACAGATGAGACGGAAGGGACTCGTATTCTTACTACGCGCGAGCGTATGGAGATGCATCGCGCAAATCCTGTGTGTGCATCTTGTCACAAGTTCATGGACCCTATCGGCCTTGCTCTCGACAACTTCGACGTAACGGGCAAATGGCGAACACGGGAAAGGGGTGTGCCCCTAGACACACGCGGCACGTTCTACGACGGTACGGATATTAGCAGTCCGTCAGACTTGTCACGGGTCTTGCTCAAGCGGCCAATTCCGCTGATAAGGCATTTTACTGCTAGCTTAATGGCCTATGCATTGGGCCGGAGGCTAGACTATCAGGACCAGCCGGCAGTACGGGCTATCGTCGCAGATGCTGAAAAGAATAATTATCGGATGTCGTCGTTCATACTTGGTGTGCTAAAGAGTGACGCATTCCAAATGAAACAAGCTCCAGTAGCGTCAGGGGAGAACTCTCTGGATCCCCAATCGAGGTAGTGGAACATGCGCTTCATCACAGGGAAGAGTATCCCGCGTCGCACGTTCATTCGGGGAGTGGGCACCACCTTGGCGTTACCATTGCTAGATGCCATGCGACCCGCCGGACGAGTGTATGGATCACCCAAGGCAGAAGGGGCGCCCCGCCTGGTCTGCATCGAAGAGGTGCACGGCCTACCCGGCTGTAACGATTGGGGTGCGGAGCAGTACTTGTTTGCGCCCTCCACTGTTGGTCGTGATTACGAATTGCTCCCAGAAAATGTCCTTACATCCTTGGAGCCTTGGCGGGACCGACTCACAATTATTAGCAATACTGATGTGCGTATGGCCGAACCGGTTAACCCTGGGGAGATCGGCGGTGACCACTTCCGTTCAAGCGCTGTCTTTCTCACCCAGTCACACCCCAAGCAGACACAGGGCTCGGACCTCTACTGTGGGACTTCGCTAGATCAACTCCACGCACAGCGTTTCGGTCAGGAGACCGTACTGCCGTCCTTGCAACTCTCTATTGAGAGCACGGATAAGGGTGGAGGCTGCGACTATAACTATTCCTGCTCTTATATGGACTCGATCAGTTGGTCATCTCCTTCAGAGCCTCTTCCCATGATCCGCAACCCCCGCACTGCGTTTGACCTGTTGTTCGGGGCAGGTGGCTCTGAGAGAGAGCGTGCCATCCGGCGTCGGACTCAGAGGAGTATCCTAGACTGGGTTGCGGATGAAGTGGGCCGGATGAAGAGGGACTTAGGTGCCATTGACCGCCAGCGCGTAGATCAGTATCTGGAGAACATACGTGAGATAGAGCGCCGTATAGATATGGTTGAACTTCGCAACACTGGTGGAGAGCCCCGGGAGTTACCTGAGGCCCCTCCTGGGGTGCCCGATTCGTTCTCTGAACATATGAGGCTTCTGTCTGACATTCAGGTCTTAGCATTCCAGGCGGACATTACACGAGTGGTGGCGTTAAAAACTGGACGAGATGCGTCAAATCGTACGTTTCCAGAAAGTGGGTCTGACCGAGCATTCCACCCATCTTCCCACCACGGCGATAAAGAGGAGGCCGTCCTAGAGTTCAACAAGATCTGCCAATACCGGGTGAGCCAGATGGCATACTTCCTGGGCCGACTGGAAGAGACTTTTGATGGCGAGTCCAGCTTACTAGACCAGTCGATGATCATTTGGGGTTCACCCATGGGTGACGCGAATCTTCATAACCATCGTCGTTGCCCGCTGGTGGTGATGGGGGGAGCTAACGGACAACTTGAGGGGGGCGCACATTTGAAGGCGCCGGACGGGACACCCATGGCAAATGTGTTCGTGTCCTTATTACATAAGCTAGGACACCGAGACTTAACAGGATTCGGCGATAGCGACGGGGTATTCTCGGTATGAGCAGACGGGTGCTCCGCAACATTTTCGGCGTCGTAGCCCTACCGCTTCTGCTTGGTGGGTCGACTGGCCCGGATACACCCGTGGCTGATGCGGCCCAGCGGCGTGATATCGCTGTAGTTCGTCAGCTGTTACGCCAGGGTGCCGACGTGAATGCCGCCCAAGGTGACGGGATGACTGCCCTCCACTGGGCTGTCCGACATGGAGACATCGAACTCGGTAGGACGATTGTCTATGCTGGAGGTGACGTGCACGCCGGAACCCGCATCGGTCGCTATACACCTCTGCATATGGCTGCGAGGTCGGGCGATGTGGGTTTTGTGACCCTGCTGCTCGAAGCAAACGCAGACCCCAACGGGATGACCACCAACTCAGGTGCTACTCCACTTCACCTTGCCGCCGCCTCCGGTGACCCTGGTGTCCTGACCGAATTGATCCAGGCGGGTGCCACTGTGGACGTGAAGGAATCAGCCTGGGGTCAAACACCGCTCATATTTGCTGCAGCGAACAACCGAGTAGAAGCGATTCGGGTGCTTCTCTCCTCCGGAGCCGATCCGAGCATCACCTCGGGTGCAGTGAATGTTGTAGAGCAATCGGAAGCAGATCGCGCGGCCGAAAAAGGTCTATCAGAATTTCTTGCCGAGTTCAAGGAAAAAGAAGGTGGCGGGACGGACTGGCAGCCTGCCCCGAGTCAGGTCCAAGCAGCAATTCTGGCTTACCGCGAGATACAGCGGAAATGGCCTGATGTACCGTCTTCTGATGGAGAAAGAGAAGAAGAACCTGAGGAGGCTGAAGGGGACGATGAATTGAAGGAGGTTGGGCCCGGTGCCGAGGATGCACTGGATGCTGAATTGGCCAGCAACCAACCAGAAGAGGTAGAACAATCTGAGATACCATTTGGACCAGATGGAACCGCAGCGGACGAAAACGAAGAGGAGAGGCCGCCTTCTTATGCTCAACTGGTTGGGAGCTGGGGTGGGCTTACACCCCTGCTACATGCGGTTCGGCAGGGCCATATGGAGGCAACGACCGCACTGGTAGACGGCGGTGCTGATATAAATCAGCCTTCGGGAGGGGATCAGACACAGCCCCTGCTGATGGCCACAATCAATGGCCAGTTTGACCTTGCACTAATGTTGCTTGCCCAGGGTGCTGATCCCAACGGGATGAGCATGGCTGGGACCACTCCATTATTCGCAACGCTTGAGCGGCAGTGGGCACCGAGGGCATCGTACGCTCATCCAACGGAGCACGAACAGCAGGCAAGTACATATCTAGAGGTCTTAGAAGCCCTCTTGGCTGCTGGGGCAGATCCGGATGTGCGTCTCAAAACCCATCTCTGGTTTATGGAGTACACGTTCTCGGTGTTGGGGAGGGCTGGCGGTGCCAATTTGCGGGGTGCCACACCATTCTGGCGTGCTGCCTATGCTCTAGACGTGGATGCTATGCGACTGCTGACGGACTATGGGGCGGATCCGAACATCCCGACCATGAAGCCGCCTCAGCGCCGTCGGCGTGCTGATCCGGCTGAGGAGAATACGGAGGAGGAGAACAAAGAGGTGGAAGGCGAGGAAGGTCAGGCTGCAGAAGAAACTGAAGGGTCGCAAGAAGTTGAAGGCGAGGTCGAAGCGAGTATAAATCCCAAAATGGCAAACGCGGAGGGTGAGAGCGCGGACACTGAAACTGAGGAGGAAGAAGCTGAGGAAGAGGAAGAGAAGGACTTTTCCGGCATTCCCCCGGTCCCTGTTGGCGGCCCATCTGTCTATCCGATTCACGCAGCGTCGGGTGTCGGGTATGGACAATCATTTGCAGCGAATGCGCACCGGCACGTACCGGACAACTGGCTGGCAGCAGTGAAGTTTCTGATCGAGGAGGCGGGCGCTGAGGTCGATATCCGGGACGTTAACGCCTATACAGCACTGCATCATGCCGCATCCCGGGGTGATGATGAATTAGTTCTGTACCTGATCGAGCGCGGTGCCGATGTAGCGGTGGTTAGCCGTAAGGGACAGACTACTGCCGATATGGCGAATGGCCCCCAGCAGCGCACACCTCCCTACCTCGGGACTGTGGCCCTGCTGGAGAGCTTGGGTTCGAAGAACAATCACAAGTGTGTATCATGCTGAATATGTGCTAGTAGCGGTGCATCCTGTTAGGAGGGTGACATGAAAAGGTTGGAATTTCGCCGGTTCCCCTTGAGAGACAGGGCTTACGCCGTGTTCGCACTATGCTCCCTTGGGCTTATCGTACCGCCCCTAACTGAAGCGCAGCAGAGCGATCCTGACCCCGAACGTTTTGAACAACAAATCTCTAGGTTCGAGGCTTGGGATACAAAAAATAGCCATCCCACCAAAGCAACACTCTTCGTTGGGAGTTCGAGCATCGTTATGTGGAATAGCGCGGAACGTTTCCCTAGTGTACCGCTAATCAATCGTGGCTTCGGTGGATCACACGTTTCTGATGTTAATCACTATGTTGAGGAGACTGTTCTAAAGTATGCACCGGCCACCGTCGTCTTTTACGCTGGTGACAACGACCTCGGGGCTGGTAAGAGTGTGACGCAGGTCTTTGAGGATTATCAGGAGTTTGTAGAGACTGTGTCGGAGGAACTTCCAGAGAGTGAGATTGTTTTCGTTGCGGTTAAGCCGAGCATCCGGCGTTGGTCCCTGTGGCCACAAATGAAAGAGCTTAACGAGCAGGTGCAATCGTTTTCAGGGTTGCATTCCAATTTGCACTACGCTGATATCGCTACGCCGATGTTGGACGAAGATGGTAAGCCTATGCCGGAACTCTTTGTCCAGGATGGGCTCCATATGACGTCAGCGGGATACGATATATGGACTGATGTACTAGGGAAGTTTCTGCATTCAATCCACTAGATTTACGCACCGGATTGCGAGGCGCGGTAAGCGCTATTTACGTGCGCAATTGGGAAAATCGTACGCTTGTGGTAAGGAGGAGGATATGAAGAAGTCAGAATTTGTTCGTTCCCTGCTAATGCCCGGGGTCTTGGCTTCAGTGGTCCTTGTATCTGCAAGCTGTAGTTCTAGTACCGATGAGATGTTGGGTGCGGCCAACGACTTTATCTCGACACTTTCCGAAGAACAAAGAGAAAGGACTCTGTTTGAATTTGAAGATGTGGAACGGCGCCGCTGGCACTTTATCCCCCCAGAGATGTTTCCACGAGCGGGTGTAGCTCTCAAGGAGATGGACCCCGAACAGCGCGGTCGAGCGCATGATCTGATTAGGTCCGCTCTAAGCCAGAGTGGTTATATGACCACTATCCAGATTATGGAGTTGGAGGACGTACTCCAGGCGCTTGAGGGCGGTGGTCGCTTCGCTCGTGATTCCGAGGAATATGTGCTCAGTGTTTTCGGAACACCTTCGGCGGACACCAGTTGGGGGTGGCGTTTTGAGGGACACCATGTCTCATTGCACTTCACGATTGTTGGAGGAGCTGTGATTGCAAGTTCTCCGGCATTTCTAGGTGCAAACCCAGCAGAAGTTCTAGACGGCCCGGATAAGGGATTGCGTGCTCTAGCAGATAAGGAAGATGTAGCGAGAACCCTGCTTCAAGCATTGGACGCGGGACAGCGCGAAATGGCGATCATCAGTGACGTGGCACCGAGGGATATCGTCACAGGCGCAGAACTAGAGATTGACCCTCTTACTCCGGTGGGTATTGGGGCCACAATGCTTTCTGAAGAACAGCGCTTGCTTTTGATGGATCTGATTACCGCCTATACGTCTGTAATGGCTGAAGGAATTGCTGATTATCGTTTAGAGAGGCTGTATGATGCGGGAATAGACAAGATCGCATTTGCGTGGGCCGGGGGAGTTGAGCGAGGTGAACAGCACTACTATAGAGTGCAGGGCCCAACATTCCTGATCGAGTATGACAACACACAAAACAATGCGAACCACATCCATTCGGTATGGCGTGAGTTTGATGGGGACTTCGGGCGGGATCTCCTAAGAGAGCATGTGAGCACTACTCCCCATTGAGGATTTCTGCACCTCTAAGGGCACGCCGCTTCTCGTAATCTGGCTTTCCGTTAAGCTCCAGGGCTCAAGCAGTAGCTGATGCTGCTGCTGCATCCATGACCCCTCCGACGATACAATCACTTGCGCCACACTCAGCGCACGATAGCTCTTTTTTGGGCTCCACTTGCGGCCACATGGATCATGATGGCTGCCGAGGGGCCATTCCTGGCAGCGATGATCGCTCGCATGCCAGGTCCGGAATTCAATCTCGGTGCCTACGGTGTCGCCTTCGCTCTTGCTATTCTGATCGAGGCGCCAGTGATCATGCTCATGAGCGCGGCGACCTCTCTTGTTAGGGATCGGATCAGCTATCTCAAGATGCGGAATTTCTCGCGAGGGCTGATTCTTGGAACGACGCTCCTTTTACTGATAGTTCTCGTACCAGGTGTCTATCGGTGGCTCACTGAAACGCTACTTCAGCTCCCTTCCGAGATAGCGGACCTCACTTATGGAGCGTTGTGGTTTTTCCTCCCCTGGCCTAGTGCGATTGGGTACCGGCGTTTTTTACAGGGAGTGCTAATCCGTGCGGGAAAAACACGTTTGGTTGCTATAGGCACTCTAATTCGGCTTCTCGCGATGACGGTTGCTGCATTACTAGGATATCTGTTACTCGACATACCTGGGGCGTGGGTTGGAGGGCTGGCGTTGGGAACCGGTGTCACAGTAGAAGCGATTGCAGCGCGCTTTATGGCTGCAGAAACAGTCCGAGACCTACTGGCTGAAGAAGGGAATTCTGCCTACACAGGTCGTACGGTGACATATCGAGCGATTGCGACATTCTACCTACCACTCGCCCTTACCTCTTTGATCGGACTTACAATTCAACCGCTCTTAACGTTTTTCATGGGTCGGAGCGTTTCTCCGGTTGAATCTTTAGCGATTTACCCTGTGGTGCATTCACTATCGTTCTTCTTTAGGTCGGTGGGGTTTGCCTACCAAGACGCAGCGATTGCTCTAATCGGTGAGCGGTTTGAACACTATAGAGAGTTAAGGCGCTTCTGCTTCACACTCGGTGCCGTTACAACAGCAGGGTTAGCCTTAGTCGCCTTCACTCCGCTCTTTCAGTTGTGGTTTACGGTCTTGTCGGGCTTGACGCCTGAACTGACCAGTTTCGCTTTGATTCCTGCACGAATCATAGTGCCCTTACCCTTCCTCTCAGTCTTACTTTCATTTCAGAGGGCGATCCTTGTCGAAGGCCGGAGAACCCAGCACATCACATGGGCAAGTGTGATTGAAGTGACTACGGTTGCGGTCCTCTTCCTTACTTTAGGATTTGGCTTTGAAGTTGTGGGAGCGACGGCGGCCTTCACGGCTTTCTTGGGAGGCCGTCTATTAAGCACCGTCTATCTTGTCCCTGGGTGTGCAAGCGTACTGCGTGAGTCTTTGAGAGGCAGTGCCTAGGAGAGACGTGTGAGGCCCTCATGATCGGGTGCTGCCGAGAAGCCTAAGCAGTTGCTTTCTCCAACCGCGAGAGAGAGCACTATACACATGGCATCGCTGACGGCTTCCGTATTCTCTAGATCACACATAGCAATTATTCCAGAGCCGGCCCCAGAGATAGTGACTGCCCAGGCTCCGGCTTCGTAACCAGCGGCTATTGCCTCTTCTGCACTATCGATTAAGGGCAGGCGGTAGGGGACATGCAACTCATCTTCCACCCCGATCCGTATTAACTCCGGATCCCCCAGTGCGAATCCTTGGACAAGAGCGGTTGCACGGCCGAGCGAGCGGACCGCAACGTCATGTCCGACTTCTTTTGGGAGTATGCGGCGCGCTTTTCTTGTCGAGACCCCCTCTAACGGTGCTGCATAGGCAAAGCCAACTCTGGAAGAAAGGTTGAGCGGGACTATGACTGGGTTGTTCAGATAATGAACTACAGCGCAAAGACCGCCATGTAGGCACGCAGCAGCATTTTCACCGTGTCCATCCTGGCGGTGTGCTTCCAAGAATGCACCCTCGTCATCCCGAGGCTCATTGAGGACAGCTCGGGCGAGGTCGTAACCCGCGAGGACGGCAGCCGCAGAAGAACCAAGTCCTCTTGAAATAGGAATGTCGGACGTTGCTCTTAGGACTCCGCACGGAATCAATCCCTCTTGATTGAGAATTCGCGTGAAGGCGCCTACAAGGAGGTTGTCACTATCGGTCACCTCTAGATTTGCCAGAGCGCCATCCCATACACATTCAAGTGCACTGCCTCCAGGCTCAAAACTGGCCACCAAGTACCGATCGAGTGCGAGACCGAGCGTGTCATATCCACTACCGAGGTTGGATGTGGAGGATGGTACGCTTACGGCCGCAGCTCTCAGTCTTTCAGTCATCTAAGATTGTTTCATCCAGAAGAGCTTCGAGCTCTTGCAAAGTCGGCTTAATCTCTGAAAAGAGTTCTTTTCGTTTCATCACAGAAAGTAGTTCTTGGGGTGGCTCTACTTTACTGCCGATGGCGGTTTCCACCACACCAGGGAACTTTGCGGGATGTGCAGTTGCCAAAACAACGGTGGGCCCAACTTCCAAATCATGGTGTTGCTGGGCCACCCGATACGCTACCGCTGAATGCGGGTCAAGAACGTATCCTGTTTCCTCGTATACTTCTGTAATGCATCTACGGGTCTCAGAATCGTCGATTGAGGCGCCTCTTATTATGTGGTTCAGCTGGTCTGGAGTTTCCCGAAAAAGCCACCGAATCCGTTCTAGGTTGCTCGGTTTCCCAACATCCATAGCACTTGAAATTGTTGGGACTGAGGGCTGCTCGCTAAGGTTTCCAGTGGCCAGGAATCGGCCGAACACATCATTTGCATTCATCGCCGACAAGAAGCCCAGTGCTGGCATCCCAGCGATATGGGCCAGTAGCCCAGCACACAAATTACCTAGATTGCCTGACGGGACAGCAAAGAGTGCAGGAGTTGGGCTCAGGAGTCGCGTGGCATGAAGGTAGTAAAACATTTGAGGCAGAAGTCGACCAAGGTTGATAGAATTCGCTGACCTAAGACAATATTTGTCCCGTAATGTGTCTAAAGCGAACGCTTCCTTTACTAGCTCTTGGCAATGGTCGAATGTGCCTGCAACAGAGATCGCCAATATGTTATCGCCCAGGGTGCTCATCTGACGTCGCTGCTGTAAACTGATGCCTTCGTCCGGGAAGAGCACTACGACCCGGGTCTTCGGGCGACCGTGAAATGCTCTTGCTACAGCACCTCCCGTGTCACCTGAGGTGGCCACGAGGATCGTCGTAGTACGCTTGTCGGAGTTTGGTGACCCAACGTGTTGCATGAGCCCCGCCATGAACTGCCCTCCCACATCCTTAAATGCGTGGGTAGGTCCATGAAAAAGCTCGAGAACATGGAAGCCCGGGCTGACCTCTACTAGCGGTACCGGAAAGTCCAGCGTTTCGAGTGCCAGCCTTATTGCCTCGGTCTTCCCCAGTTGAGCAGAGAAAAGACGTGAGCTTGCCCATGCCGCGGTTACCCGAAAATCTTGGTCCTCCGAATCAGGGCTGCCTGCGAGAGATGGTATTGAGGTGGGCATATAAAGGCCCCCATCCGGCGCTAGCCCACGGAAGAGGACTTCTTCTAGCGGTACCGGGGTACTGCCACGGGTACTTACAAATTTCAACATGGCTCGCAATAACAATTACGGCTATCTCTCAATTGACTCACAGACTTCTTAATTATTAGCAGCTAGAGCGTTGCCACATTCCTTGCCGCCTTCACAACATCTTTAACTGCAAAGCCAAATTTCTCAAAGAGAATATCGGAGGGTGCTGAGGCACCGAAATGGTCTAAGCCGAGGGAGGATCCCGATGCTCCTACCCAGCGTGTCCATCCGAAGGTACTCGCAGCTTCTACTGAAACTTTATTAGAGATTTCAGGCGGTAGCACGCTGTCACGGTAGCCTTTCTCCTGTCGACCGAATAAGTACCAGCTCGGTAGGCTGACAACTCTGGTTGGAGTGCCTTCAGCCTCTAGTCGTTCTCGCGCTTCGAGTATGATTCCAAGTTCCGATCCGCTCGCGATGAGGATCACCTCAGGAGTTCCGTTTGCTGCCTCGGCAAGCACATAGCCCCCACGGCGAAGACCTTCAGCTCCCGCCAACATCCCACGACGGTCGAGAAGAACAACTTTCTGCCGTGTTAGTGCCAGAAAGCTTGGACCCTCTGTGCGTTCTATGGCCACTCGCCATGCGATCTCAGTTTCGGCAGCATCTCCGGGCCTAAGATCGCAAAGATTCGGCACTGCCCGAAGGGCTGCCAGTTGCTCTACCGGTTGATGCGTGGGGCCATCCTCTCCAAGACCAATCGAGTCATGTGTAAAGACGTATATGACGGACTGGCCCATGAGTGCCGCGAGCCGGATTGCGGGTCGCATGTAGTCCGAGAAAATAAGGAATGTCCCTCCAAATGGGCGTATGCCACCATGTAGTGCCATCCCGTTCATGATTGAGGCCATCGCGTGTTCTCGGATCCCGTAATGGATGTTACGGCCTCCAGGACTGGACGAGAGCAAATTGTCTGCGCCATTGATGGTGGTCTTGTTTGATCCTGCGAGGTCAGCTGAGCCTCCAATTAGATTTGGTAAGCCGCTTGCCACACCCTGGAGAACCTTCCCGGACCACCCTCTTGTAGCATCCTCATTTTCGGCTGCCGTAAGGTTGGGGACATTTTCATCCCAATCTTCCGGAAGCTCCCCCGACATGACCTGCAAGAACTCAGCTGCGAAATCAGGTGCTTGTTCCTGGTATAACGAAAAGCGCTTCTGCCAGTCTTCCTGCAGTTTTCGGCCATTCTCTAGACATGCAGCCCAGTGCTCACGCGTGCTATTCTCCACGTGAAATGGTTCTAATGAGGGGTATCCCAGGTTCTCCTTTGTT
>Ga0208881_1000001_pt1 | contig 111995 bp, 94 predicted proteins | sample Knorr_S23_td_AAI_FD_185610 | JGI IMG/M metagenome (GOLD analysis project Ga0208881, IMG submission 185610) | Marine microbial communities from Southern Atlantic Ocean transect - Knorr_S23_td_AAIW_ad_876m_LV_B (SPAdes) (version 2) | ecosystem: Environmental > Aquatic > Marine > Oceanic | place... | reverse complement strand
GCTTGAACTGAGAGGGTGTGCCGCCAAGAACCTGGGTTGGATTCATTCTATACTGGTTGGTTAATACGATCTTAAAGAAGTGACCGCCGGTCTCGAGTTCGACCCCGAGGGTCCCGCTATCGTGCTCAAGGTCAGGCTGGCGCTTACTGATGATCCACTCTCCAAGCAGGCTCACCTGCTCTGAGATGTAAGCCTGCCCGTGGATACCTAGAGCAAAAGTGGTCTCTGGCTCGGTATCCTGAATGTTGGGATTTCTCAGTACTGTTGGTACGAGCCCAATACCTAAGCGGCCTCCGATTAGAGCGTTGAGCATTACTTGGGCGTAAGCCTGGGATTCGTTGTCGCCTGCCCCACTCTCACCGGGGTCCGACATATTCCAAGCGAAACCTCCCATTATACCGATCATCACTGGGACGGATTCAGTGCCACCCTCAAAGAGGCGAGTCTTGGCGTTTAATTCGAGGTTGTCGTCAATGTTGGTACGTACGACACCAACCATGGTACGATCAGAAACCGCATACGCGAGTCCAAGACGGTTCGCTACCGGACCATCCAGGCCCCATAAAGCCTGAAATCCCTCAGATACCGCAGGAAAGAACCTGTGAGATATCTCAAAGAGCCATGCGCCGCTTGAGATCGTCTGTGCCGTGGGAAGATTCGCGCTTTGTTGTGAGTGAAAGACTGTGGGCGGCACGATTACTGGCTGCTCACGTCTCTCGAAACGGTCGGGTCGTTGTTGCGCTGAGCCGAGCATTGCGAACGTGGCCGCGTAAATCATGGCCATACTGATCGCACGACGGACGCACTCAGTTCTCACTATCAAGCTCTGCGGGTTCCAAAATAAAGTCGAGTTCCATGCGAATCTCGTTATTCAACTTCAGGAACATGAGTTTGGGAATTTCAATGTCATGATCCGATAAAAACACTGGGAACGAGCAGTTGACGTGGTATCCCTCATTTACCATTGCCAAATCGCAGGTCAATGCCCGCTCTTGTTCTACGCCATGTATGCCCAGTACGCCCCGGGTCGTCACCCGAAACATCGCCCCGGGAAGAGAAACCACCTGTTCAATCGTGCCCCCGAATGCCGCATAAGGGTATTGCTCAACCTCGAGGTAGCTATCCCGCATCTGGCGATCACGCATCCCGATTCCCGTATCCAGACTCGCTAAATCCACTTCGAAGTAAATCTCAGACTCAGGTCCACCCGTGCGATCTGTCAGTTCTTCGGTATTGAGTAAAACCAATCCGTCTACCCGTTCCGTAGTGCCCTCAAACTCATCTATCACTGTTCTCGAAGTAAACCGCACAAGTCGGTCAGATTCGAGAGCAACTTGATAGGCTTGTTGGCCCGACAAGACGGCAGCCCCAAGAAATATCCCGACAAGCACGAGGCTTATCACATGGACTATCCGGCTTCCCAACTGACAGCTCAAGCTAATCAAAGCATCCGGCCTCTCTCGAACGTCAGTTGTTCTGAGCACCCGTGTTGATCCAGTTCTTGATATTCGTCAGGTCGACATTATCGAGGGCACTGCCGCCTACGGGCATTCTGCTGCCGTTACCGCTTCCTTGGCGATTTTCTAGCTTCTTCACCAGATAGCTGTTCTGAGCGTCGTTAGGGATAACATAGACCTCACCTGACATTGGCGAAGTCACGTTAACAAGGCGCGCATGATTTGCGGACCCAGACGTGCTGATCGTTAGACCACCCGCCCCGTTCCCGTGACAGTTGCTACCGGCACAACCCCGTCGCGTGAATATTTCAGTAATGTCATTGGCAAACGAGGGGTTGGCCTTGATCGTACGGGTATCGGATGGACCCCCGCCCCCGTCCCCGCCGGGATCCGTAGGGCTGTCACTCGCGGAGCAAGCAGCCAATACAATACACATCAGAACAGGACAGAGCACTCGGTGTAAGATTTTCATGGCCCAACTCCCTTGCCGCCAGTCGTCACTGGCCGACATGTTCGCCAGCGAACCAACTCGTTCTCAGTCACCACCGAACGCCACAGGCGCTAAATGGAAACTTTGAAGTCCTACAACCCTGCCACGGGAGAGATCCTCGGTGAAGTGGAAATTACTCCTGCGGAGGAGGTCCCTAATATCGTCGCGAGAGCCAAGGCTGCTCAACCTGCTTGGGGCGACCTTGGCCTAGAGGGTCGTGCGGAACTGATTAAGGCGACAGCAGATATCTTCGTCGATCGGGTGCAGGAGCATGGTGAACTCATGACGAAAGAAATGGGCAAACCCCTTAAGGAAGCAATTGGTGAAGCCAAATCACTAGGATGGGGGATTGAGGAAGAGTTAGCCGAGATTATTGAAGCGCTCACACCCGAGGTCGTCGAGGATGGACGACTCAGGTCGACTATCTATCACGATCCCCTCGGGGTAGTCGGTGCGATCACACCGTGGAATTTCCCAATGTCGATGCCTGCCTGGATGATCCTCCCATCCCTGGCGGCTGGCAACACAGTGGTATTCAAGCCGTCCGAGGAAACGCCACTCTGTGGTCAAGCATATGCAGATGTACTCAACAAGGTTTTACCCAAGGACGTGCTGATCGTTATCCACGGTGCTGATGACCAAGGCAAGGCAATCGTTCAATCCGATGTCGACATGATCGCATTCACCGGCTCACGAGAGGCTGGTAAGCATATCATGCGCGAAGCAAGCGGGACGTTGAAGAGGGTTGTACTGGAGCTCGGAGGCAAAGACCCTATGATCGTCCTTGGAGACGCAGACATCGCGAGGGCAGCTAAGTTTGCGGCGTCGAACTCTTTTCGGAACGCCGGACAAGTGTGCATCTCGACCGAGCGAATCTTTGTGATGGATTCTGTCGCACAAGAGTTTGAGCATGCGCTCACCGAGATCGCTTCCGTGATGACCGTCGGTAGTGGAATGGGGGATGCAGATGTGGGTCCAATGGTGAATGGCCATCAACGTGATCACGTGCTTGGGCAGTTAGAGGCAGCGATCTCAGGTGGTGCTGAAGTGCTGGCCGGAGGTGATGGGCATTATGACAATTTCGTCATCCCAACCGTACTAGGAAATGTCACTGACGAAATGGACATCGCCAATGCAGAGACGTTCGGACCGGTGGCCTGTGTCACACGCGTATCGTCCGTAGACGAAGCTGTAACGAAAGCGAATGACACCCACTTCGGTCTGGGTGCGGTCGTCTTTGGTGGAGACTCGGAAGAGACTGCAGAAGTTGCGCGACGTCTCACAGCAGGGATGATCGGTATCAACTCAGCACCCGGTGGTGCAGTCGGTACTCCGTGGGTTGGTGCCAGACAGAGTGGATTTGGGTTCCATAAATCACCTGATGGACATAAGCAATTTACGCAAACCCGTGTAGTTACTTCACGAGCATAGATCCCTAATGAATCTGCAGACAACCAAGATCCTCTTACTCATTGCACTCGTTATAGGCCTCACCAACTGCGGCTCAGATGGCACGGGTCCAGATACTGGTGGCAACTCAGTGTCGATCTCCAGAACGTCTGTCACCCTCAATTTTCTGGGCGAAACGACTCAGTTGACGGCCACAGTGCGCAATAGCAAGAACGTGCCTGTCAGCGGGCAGGTAACCTGGTCCAGTGATGCTCCGACTGTGGCAACTGTGAGTTCCAACGGACTGGTCACAGCAATCAGTAATGGCCAAGCGACACTAACAGCGACTTCCGGAAGCCTGTCTGCAACCGCATCAGCGACAGTACAGCAGGTACCCACCAGCTTATCGATCGTATCAGGAAACGCCCAAAGCGATACAGTTGGCCAACTGCTTATGGAGTCACTGGTTGTTCGTGCCGAAGATCAAGGCGGTACTGCCGTATCAGGAGTAAGCATCAACTTCTCGATCAACCAAGGCGGCGGATCGCTAAGCGAAACAAGCGTAACCACTGACAGTGACGGAGAGGCTTCAACGACCTGGACCCTAGGTACAACGTCCGGCACCCAAAACGTGACCGCCCTAATCCAGGGAAGCGAGGGCGGGAAAGCTGATTTCTCTGCTACGGCGACACCCGGTCCAGCAACCGCATTCAGCAAGGAGTGGGGAGATCAGCAAATCGGGAAAAATAATCGACCTCTCCCAGAACCTATCAAGGCTGCGGTGAAAGACGAATTTGGGAATGGAATCGCAGGCATTCCGGTCACTTTTGCTGTGACCGATGGTGGTGGATCTATCAGTCCTGCAGATAGCGTGACAGGAGAGACAGGGGCAGCTGAAGGCACCTGGACCATGGGTGTTGTTGGCTCCAATACACTCACTGCGAGCACAGCTGGATTCCCTGACCTCGAGTTCACAGCCACCGCAGAGCTGTATGTGGCGAAGGCCGATCTCACCGTCAGTAGTATGGTAGTCAGCCCTGCCAACGCGACTTCTTTCCAGAACCTCACTGTGACAGCAATGATCACGAATTCGGGGGATTTCACCACGGGCTTGGCCTTCGATGTCCAACTTCTGATTGACAATGTCCAATTCGCCACCACGAACGTGTCTGAGCTTGCGGACAGCGCGGAGACAGAGATCAACTTCGACGTCGGAAGGCTTGCCTCTGGCCCACATACGTTTCAGGTAGTCATCGATCCTAACAATGATATCGACGAACACGATGAGGCCAACAACAGTGTAGGACGAAGTGCTCCTGTTGCAGCAGCAACCGAGCTGGTCGCCGGAACGCCGGCCAGGAACCTTTCGCTTCCAGACAGTATGGAGCTCCTCTTTAACCTTGAGTTGCCATCATCCAGCAATCTAGTGATCTCGACGTCTGGAGGGTCAGGCGATCTCGATCTCTACGTCCACCACGGCCCACGACCAGCACACCGAGATGATTACAAGTGCCAGTCGGGAAGCCCGATCTCTAGCGAATCATGCACCTTTAATGCCGCAGAACCAGGGGTCTATCATATCCTGCTCTTCGCTTGGGACCAGTTCTCCGGTGTGACACTAGAAGCACAGGTTGGAGGCGATCCCAATCCCTTCAACATTGAGCTCGTCTTCCTAAACGGCGGGACCACCGAGCAGGATGACGCTTTCCGGACCTCAGCTGCGAAATGGGAAAGCATCATTACAGACGACATCTACGCCTTCTCCTTTGTAGACAGTCCTGCCTTAGCGAACGAATGTATTTCAGGACAACCACTGATCAGTGACGTTGTCGACGATGTGAGGATCTACGTCAGTATTAGGGATATCGATGGCCCACAGCCCATATTGGGTCGGGCCGGGCCGTGCTACATACGTGGTCTGTCGGAGCATCCCATCGTTGGTATGATGGAATTCGACATTTACGATTTCGATCGTATAACCGACCAAGGACTTCTAATACCAGTTGTGCTTCACGAAATGGGTCATGTGCTGGGTATCGGAACGATTTGGGACCGAAAGGAGCTTCTCGTAAATCCATCCGCTGTGACCCCATCCGCGGATACGCACTTCAAGGGGCCACATGCCATCGCCGCCTTCGATAATGCAGGCGGAACCAATTATACAGGTGGACAAAAGGTCCCAGTGGAAAATGAGGCTGGGCCAGGTTCTCAAGACTCGCATTGGAGAGAAGCCGTTTTTAATGCTGAACTCATGAGTCCTTTCGTTGACTCCGGGGTCCAGAATCCACTAAGCCGTATTACGATTCAGTCGTTAGCGGACCTTGGTTACGGAGTTGATGTGACTCAGGGCGAGCCCTACTCCGTGCCCCTCGCAGCGGACCTAGTGAGCCCGGACCGTGGACCAGGTATCGACCTCCGCGATGATATCCGCATAGGACCAATCTTGGTTGTGGGGCCAAAAAAGCGCAGACGTTAACTAAAGTTACTCAGCTAATTTTAGCCCCTCTATGGATCTCCCTCTCCAGGGTCCGGGTCAAGCAGGTCGGTCCACCACAACCCTTCCTACTAATCTCGATGCCTCTGTACGTATGCACTTCAACGCCCACCCCCTCTAAGCATCGCCGCGTCTCGCTATTTCCTTCAACCGCCAACACAACACGTGGCGCAACGGCGAGGACGTTACACCCCATTGAGGGCTCGTACTCTCCATCTGGAACTTCGATCAATTGGTAACCACGAGCTAGAAGCTCTTGGCGGAATGACATCGGAAGTAGCGGGGAGTAGACCAACAGCAGATCCTCCGCAAGCGGGCTCACAACCGACATGAGGTGAAAGACGTCACCCGGACCCTGCCAGTCGGGCAAGGGCACCTCGAGGATCTCAACACCACCTGAGAGAAATTCCTGAAATTGTAGAACTCCTGAGGCATTAGTTCGACGGCTCAGACCGATGGCAAGCGTCTCGCTGTCGAGCCAAACCACGTCACCTCCTTCAAGTGTACCCGGAGCCTCGATCAGGCCGGCGATATGGATCCCGAGTGCCGGATACTCATCGGCATGAGCTTCCGGTTCTAAGGCACGAGACTTCTTACCCATCCGACAAAGAATCGCACCTGAGTTCGATAAGACCGAAGCATCCCGCATATAGATTGAATCCAAACCAAAGTCTCCACCTCGGGCCCATTCGACAGTCACTCCTAAGTCTTCAAGCTGGGCGGCTAGGGCATCAGACTCCCGGCAAGCCAACTCGTAATCTGGTGCATCCACATAGTTGAGATTCTCCCACTGCTCCGCGATCCGACTGGGTGAGATGAAGGCGTCACCCGCGTGCCTCATCAAGACGCGCCGGAGCGGTGATACGTCGGACTGATACATCGAAACTCCCACACAATGCACTGTATAGCAGGGATACTGGACAAGCATAATGCCATACACTCCGATCTAACCACCTGGATAGAACGCTTAGAACAAAAGCAGATCACCGTTCCTAAGTGTCGTCACGACACTCAGGCGTCTATGGTTCTGTGTTGTCCTCCCTCCGAGAGGCAAGAGGAATGACCCAAGACGAGTACATTAGCTACGATGGCAGCGGCCTTGCGCAGCTCATCCGTGCGAAAGAGGTAAAGGCGTCAGAGCTTCTTGACCTAGCACTCGAACGGGTTTCGGTCCTCAATCCTGAGGTCAATGCAGTCGTGAGGATAATGGAGGAGGATGCGCGCACTACAGCTGAGGAATGCCACGCAGCCAGGGTATTCAGTGGGGTTCCCTTCCTCGCGAAGGATTTGGGAAGCCATTTTGCTGGACATCCCACTTCCGCCGGGAGTCGTCTCGCCGCAAATATTGTTGCCAAGCAAGATACGGAGCTTGTGCGTAGGCTCCGAGCCACCGGAGTATCCATCTTCGGCAAGACAAACCTACCTGAATTCGGACTCACCCCCTACACGGAACCGGAGTTATGGGGGCCCTGCAGGAACCCCTGGGATCTGGCTCGAACACCTGGAGGCTCAAGTGGTGGTTCAGGAGCTGCAGTCGCTGCTGGTTTTGCTCCGATGGCAGGGGCCGGAGATGGTGGAGGTTCAATCCGGATTCCGGGTTCATGCTGTGGCTTGTTTGGCCTCAAGCCTACCCGAGGACGCACCCCAACAGGGCCCTTTCGAGGACAAGTTTGGCGAGGCGCAACGGTGGAACACATTCTTTCTCGCTCTGTGAGAGACAGCGCAATAATGCTAGACGCAACACACGGAGCTGACCCGGGCGCCCCCTACGAGATCACCATGCCCGAGCATCCATTTGCTGAAGAAGTTGGGCGGGCGCCCGGTCAACTTCGGATCGCTTGGACAACAAAGCCAACCCTAGGTTCAGAGGTGCACCCAGATTGCATCATCGCCGTTGAAGAGGCTGTCGAGCTTCTCGAGGATTTGGGGCACGAGCTCATTGAAGCTGAGCCTCAGATCGATGGCAAGGGCTTCGCCCGGGCCTTTATGCTGATGGTCGCAAGTGAAGTGGGTACCGATATTCACGACGCGGAAACCGTGCTCGGCCGGAAAGCTAAGCGTAGCGAACTAGAACCAGCTACTCAGGCCCTCAGTCTACTCTCTCAGTCACTCTCTGCCAGAGAATTCGGCAGCGCCCTGCGCCTTCTCGAGCGCGAGGCGCGATCTGTGGGAGCATTCTTTGAGACGCACGACATGTTACTGACACCCACCATCGCCACACCTCCCGCAAGAATCGGTGAACTTGCTCCAACCCCTACGGAACAACTTCACCTCCGCATCCTGGGTTTAATCGGATCAGGACGCCTGGTGAAAATGATTGGCTTACTCGATGAGGTAGCCAGGCACGCATTTGATTTCACACCCTGGACACCAGTCTTCAACGTCACGGGGCAACCGGCGATGTCGGTACCACTGCACTGGAATCAGGATGGGCTACCCATCGGTCTCCATTTCGTAGGTCATTTCGGTGCCGAAGCCACCTTATTCCGACTCGCTGAACAACTAGAACGTGCGCAGCCCTGGTTCGATCGACTACCCGAGATCGCTAAGAATCTCCTAAGAACCTAAAGTGCGATCCGTTAACTGATCTACGATGGTAGGGAAACCAACTAGCGCCTTATGCCAACCCGTGGGTGCCACGACAGCCCTCTTAACATCCCCCCTGAGAGATCACTTTCTTGGACATCCCTAGTCCAAGAGTTTTGCCTTTCAATATCCCCGGGACACCCTCTTCCATCCATACAGGAGCAGGTGCATCCATGAGGTAATGATCAAAGAACTGCTGCATTCGAGTAGCCCAGTCTTTTTGATTCTGAGTCTTTCGGAGCCCGTGCGGCTCCCCATTATAGTTCAGCAACCACACCGGCTTACCCAATCGTCTAAGCGCCACAAAGAACTCGATTCCCTGTTCCCACGGCACCGCCGTATCCTCGTCATTATGCATCATGAGCATAGGGGTCTCGATCTTGTCCGCAGTAAAGATCGGTGAGTTCTCTATGAATCGAAGTGGCTTGTCCCAAAGTGATCCACCAATTCGGCTCTGCGTTCGTTCGTACTGGAACATTCTGCTCATCCCAGTACCCCAGCGGATGCCACCGTACGCACTCACCATGTTGGCCACAGGGGCTCCTGCTTCCGCTGCTGCGAACAGGTTTGTACGTGTAACCATGTAGGCGATCTGATATCCTCCCCAAGAGTGACCCTGTACTCCGATACGTTCCCGGTCCACAAAGCCTTGATCGACCAGTTCCAAGACGCCGGGGACTACAGCATCCAGAGCGCTTTCGCCTGGATAACCAATCATGTACGGGATGTCCGGGACAAAGAGTAGATATCCCCGGCTAACGTAAAAGCTGCGATTAATGGAAGACCCGCCTGGAGCAGGCACAGTGTAAGAATGGAGTCCATCTGAAGAGCGCTCATAAAAGTACACCATCATCGGGTACTTTTTCTCAGGATCGAACCCCTCCGGCTTATATACTATTCCCTGAAGCGGAATCCCGTCGTTTGAAGACCACTCGACTAACTCGGCTGAACCCCACAAATACTCGTCTTGTTGTGGGTTCGCATCCGTGACCTTACGAGCGTCCGTGAAATCTTCATCCGCTACCCAGATATCAGGAAATTCCTGGAAGGTCGAGCGTGTGTAGATATAAACATCCTCCTGCTCTGCCTTACGTACCCCACCGAAACTCGCATCCTCCATTACGAGGCGCTCAGGTTCCCCGGCTCCATCAAAATGATCCCGATAGAAGCCGTTCGCTTTTGTATAGATCTCGAATGCGTTGAGGTAGATATCCGAGTCGGTCGGCACAAAAGGGTTATCAGAATCCATATCTATGACTCTGAACCGAGTATTGGTGGCTCGGCCCGAGCCCTCTGTGAGATTCCTGGGAGCCGTCACACCCATAGGGTCGATCGCCCAAATGTCGAACTGATCATAAACCACAAAGGCCTCGTCACCCTCTGTCCAACCTGCAGCACCATACGACCGCAACGCATCTGGGTGATCATCAAGGATATCGTGGAACGGAACGTTGATAGGGGCCGTAAGATTTCTGGTTTCCCCAGTCTCGGTGTTCGTAGCAAACCATGCCTTCTCAAAACCATCCCATCTTGTCACATACGAGCCACCGGGGGAGAGGTTGCCACCACCCCGAATCATCTCGGCAATGCCCTGCCGCGAGCCATTTCTAACATCAACCAGAAATAGATCTGAGTAACGACCGTCCCATGACACCAGTTGTCTGTACGGGAGATTGCTCGTTCCTAGGGCAATGCGGCCATCTCCGTTCTCGCTGACCACAACCGTAGGCAGATCCTCTTTCTCTAACTGCACAATGTCGCCACTCCCCATATCCAGCATCGCGGAGTACGTGCGCCCTCTCTCGTCCTCAGCCTGTAGGAGTTGCATCGGCTGGAGGAAAGGATCCTTCCAGTTCCAAATGTCGACGACAACACGCTCGTCGTCAGGTGTTTCGTCCTCTGGTTCGGGCTCGGGGGCAAGCCTCGTACCGAAAAAGACACGTTCCCCCGACTTTGAGAATGACACTTCACCATCCTCACTCGGTGCCCATCCCACCGGCAGTCCATCCGAACCCAATCGCGCCCGGTCAGTTGCGGTGCCACCGGCCGAGGTATAAAGCGAGAAACTCGGGGCTTCTCGGTCTCGATCATCGCGATCAGTCAAGAACGCTACCGATCCTTCATCTGAAACAACAAGCTGTATATAGCGGCCCTCTCCGGTGGCAACTGCCTCCACAGAGCCACCCGAAGGAACTTCAAAGACCCCATCCGCGACTCCATCTTCTCCTGACGAAGTGAAGAACAGGGTTGAGCCATCAGCAGCGAATTCATAGCTCACCACATTCTCAAAACTCTGCTCCTGCCCTGAACTGAGTTCTCGTACCACGAGTGCGCTACCGTCATCCGTGCGGGGAGCTTCATTCGCCTCACCATCTTCTTCGCCCTCTTCTGGATCTGGCGCTTCTTCCTCATCCGCGTCGTCCTCTTCTTCTAGTAAGTATGCAATCCGGTCACCCGCATCCTCTGGTATACTGAACGATCGCACCCTTTCTCTGCGAAAAGTGGACAGGTCCGACAAGCTCACCACAACCAATGAATCCGTCGGTTCGTTGTCCTCATCTTCGTTCTGGCCTTGAGTGCCAGCTTCAGCTGAGGAGTCCTCCATTGGGGTAATAAGAGCTATCAGATATCCGGCGTCCGCTGTAAAGCGCGCAGAAGTAGCGCGCTCGATCTCTAGTGAGCGGGTATCGCTAAGGCTCTGTAGCAACAAGGTGGCCTCTCCATCTCCCGGCACCAGCCTATAGGCAAGCCAAAGACCATCGCTTGAAACAGCAACATTCTGGATTCGATTCCAGATGTCATAGTCTGCGTGATCAAGTGGTCGTTTTTCCTGTCCCCCAAGAGAAACGGTTTCGATGACAAGGAGCAGCGATGCTAGAGCCGGGGTTGCAATCTTCATGGTTTCATCTATCCAAAGCCTGTGTGTAAGAGGCACGGTACCGAGCGTTCCGACGGACGGCAACGACCCTGCCTAGCATACACTCACTATTATCCTTCCCGATTGACTAAATCCTGGAACTCTGGCGAGGTCTGCAGATCCCACCCAGGTTTCTTCCCACTCAGTTCCCAAATACATGGAGCACCGCGCATGGAACAGCGCTCCTTATCAGCATTAGCAGTCTTCGCTTTCCTTCTGCTGCCCTCGGTTCTGCCCGCTCAAGGCACAGCCAATGGTGAGTGGCACGTCTACGGTGGTGATGCCGCCCATACACGGTATACGCCACTGGACCAAATCGATGCATCTAATGCATCCGATCTTGAAATCGTCTGGCGTTGGAATGCAAGGAACTTTGGACCAAACCCATTTGCTCAGACACAAGCGACACCGCTGATGATCAACGGTGTGCTTTATGCTACAGCAGGCAGACGTCGCAGCGTGGTCGCGATCGACCCTGGGACCGGTGAAACCTTATGGACCTGGCGAATGGATGAAGGGGAACGCCTCCAAGCAGCCCCCCGACCAAATTCGGGGCGCGGAGTCGCGTACTGGGAAGACCCGGATGGAAATGGTCGGATCTTGGTCGTCACCCCCGGATATCATTTGGTCGCCCTCGATGCGGATACTGGCTACGAGGTAGAGAGCTTCGGTGAGCAAGGGACCGTAGACCTCATGGAGGACCACAGGGCTCGTGACGGTATTGATATGGTCGGTTCTATCGGAGCCAGTTCCACGGCGGCCGTCGTCGGTGACGTGATCGTTGTAGGATCGGCACACCATGTGGGTGCGCGACCACCCTCAAGGGTTAACACCCCGGGCGATGTCCGTGGATACGATGCTGCCACAGGAAATCTTCTTTGGACATTCCACACCATCCCAGAGCCAGGAGAACTGGGCGTTGATACATGGGAAAATGATTCTTGGTCCTACACGGGCAACGCGGCCGTCTGGGCACAAATCTCGCATGACCCGGAAACTGGGTTTGTTTACCTGCCTACAGAAGCTCCCACCGGTGACTACTACGGTGGGCATAGGCATGGCAACAACCTCTTTTCGACCAGCATCGTGTGCCTGGATTCGAAAACCGGCGAGCGTGTGTGGCACTTTCAGACAATCCACCACGATATCTGGGACTGGGACAATCCCTCTGCGCCAATTCTTGCAGATCTCGTGATCGACGGAGTAGAACGCAAAATTGTAGCTCTGATTACGAAACAGGGCTTCGTGTTCGTGTTCGATCGACTAACCGGTGACCCTATCTGGCCGATTGAAGAGAGACCGGTACCTCAGACTGATACTCCGGGTGAGTGGACGTCTCCAACACAGCCGTTTCCAACCAAACCTGCGCCGTTTGACAGACAAGGCTTTAGCGAAGACGACCTCATCGATTTCACGCCTGAGCTCAGGGCTCAGGCAGCTGAGGTTGCCAGCCGGTACCGGATGGGGCCGATCTATGCGCCACCTTCTCTGGCCAACCACCCAGACGGCACGAACGGGATGCTTTCGCTGCCTACATCGACCGGTGGATCTAACTGGGAAGGCGGCGCCTTAGATCCGGAAACGGGACACATCTATATCGGCTCCTATACGAGGGCGGCTGTACTAGGTCTCGTAGAGGGCGGCAACCGCTCCGATATGGATTACATCAGAGGTGGTGGTGGAGCACAAGTAGCTCCGGGGGTGTCAATCGTAAAGCCACCGTGGGGCCGGATTACGGCGATAGACCTCACAACAGGGGAACACGCCTGGATGATCGCTAACGGTGACACACGACCTCGAATTGCTGAAGCCCTTGGGCTTGAGCTTGCGGACCTCCCCAGGACTGGGAAGCCTTCACGCGCCGGCCTCCTTGTGACACGGACGCTGCTCTTCGCAGGCGAAGGAACATCCGGTGATCCGGTGTTCCGAGCTCACGACAAGGCAACCGGGAGGATCTTGGCAGAGATTGAGATCCCAGGTACTCAAGTCGGGCTACCGATGTCGTACATGTATGAGGGCAAGCAGTACGTAGTCGTTGCGGTCGGAGGCAGAGGTCAACCAGCCGAGATCATAGCACTCGCGTTGCCTAACTAAGAATCAGGTCGGGGCATGAAAGGGTGAGTGATCAGAGCAACCAGGCTGTGGGTGTGTATAGGCCAAAGGCACTCACCCATCTCCGATACCGTACTATGCCACCGAAGGCATGCCTCGAGGCCGATCCAACATAAGTTTCTTTCAGAGAGAAGAAGATTAGCAGTCAACCAGTTGGATGCTGTCGGGTCCATTCGGCACCACACAAATAAATTCAAAGGGTTCATCACCCTGGTCGGCCTTATAGCTGTGCGGGACACCCGCCGGGATATAGACCACATCACCGGCCTTCACATGGTGGGTGCCTTCCCCGATTTGAACCTGAGCGGCTCCGCTAAGAACATACTGCTCGTGCTCTACGGTGTTGGTATGCATCGGCATACCCCCACCAGGTTCCATTATGAAACGTCGCATAGCGAAATTCGGGCCCTCATCAGCCCCAATCAGGACCTGACGCTTCGTCCCTGTTCCAGCCGCTACATCTTCGGTGGGCAGGTTGTCCACGTTTCTAACCGACATGATCACTCCTGGTCTTGATATGGCGGCACAAGTTGGCAACTGCCATCCTATGACACCAATCTAGGGGTATAACGTATCGACCGCGCAATCGTGAGGACACGAGTGATAAAGCATAGGTGCAAACTAAGCTTCCTGACTCTCTTCATCTGGATTTCTGCTTGCACTGAATCTACTCCGGAACAAGTCGGGCAGGATTTGCTAACGCCTAAGGTCTTGGTGATTGGGATTGACGGCATCCGGCCTGATGTCTTGATGGATGTGAACACACCTCACATCGACAGACTCGCAGCAGAAGGCTTACTCACGAACCAAGCCATGACGGGCTACCCCTCGGTCAGTGGGCCAGGTTGGTCTTCTATGCTCAATGGTGTGTGGCCGGATAAGCACGGTGTGACGGACAACTCCTTCGACGGTGAGCGCTACAATGATTTTCCGGATTTCTTAACACGTATCGAGCAGATCCGACCGGAGCTCGAAACATTTGCAGTAACCGACTGGGCACCACTGGGTTACTCCGATCAGGGCAGTCCAACCATAAGCGACGCAGTGGATGTTAAGCATGTCCTCGACGGCTATGAACTAGGTTGGGCTGAGGCTGATGCAAAATCTGTCCAACTCGCAGTAGAGCAGTTAGAGACTTCAAATCCCGATGCTCTCTTTGTCTACCTAGGCAATCCCGATGAAATCAGCCATGAGCATAGTTCAATAGGATCCGAGTACCGAGATGCGATAGCACTGGCAGATGAACATGTAGGGGTTCTTGTGAAAGCAATTCACGATCGTGTGACGTACCCTGAGGAAGATTGGCTAATTCTCTCAAGCACAGATCACGGGAGACGCTCCGATGGTGGGCACGGCGGAAACAGCAAAGAGGAACGCACGATTTACTTCCTGGCGAACGGACCTTCAGTAATTGCGCCAACCTCCCCAGACTCGACCTACATTGTAGACGTAGCAGTCACTGCCCTCACCCACCTTAAAATCCAAATCGACCCTTCCTGGCAGTTAGATGGGAAACCCGTCGGAATCCACTAGGAGTCGGTACCGGCCTTCGACCTCAGATCCCTGGACCTACCGAGAGATATACCGATATCGAGCGATTCTTAGTGGGGGAGCAACTGTATAGAAGAAGTGCAAGCGGTTTTCGCCATCCAAGATCACGTTGGATGTCTTTTGTTTAGTTTTTGGATAGTCACGGCCTTGCTCGTTCTCGATTACTAGCACCTCCCCCTCCCCCAAGCTGCTACTGAGGGCGTCCACCGCTCTTTCGAGCTTATCGAGCAACTGTTGCTCTGTGTGATCCTGTACGTCGCCCTCAGCTTCGGCAACAATTTCACGGGTCTCGACCAACTCGTATTCCGAACGGAAGGCATCCACCCCGATAGACCTCTGGTGGTTGCGGCGAAACCCTACTTCGTTCAGCGCCTTGGAGTCGAAGTTTAATTCGACACTCTGGAAGGACATTCCATATTGCCTGAAGATCATCTATGCCCTCAAGCGGTAATCTACTCTTACTAACAGTCCGTGGATTTCATGACTCGGGATCCAGAAGAGTTTCGAGTTCCTCAGCCGTAAGGTCATCGGCCGAACGCGATCCCAGACCCTGTGGGGATCGAGACTTCCGCCTCTTCTTCTCCGCTGAACTTGATTCTGCCTTAGGTACGCCGGCATAGTCATACTCTGGGATGTGGACTCGGTTCAATTCTCGCCCAAGCCGATGCTCCAGACTCTTCAGTGCGCCCAGATCAGCACCGGTCACAAAGGTTATAGCAGTACCAGTGGCACCGGCCCTCCCCGTGCGTCCGATGCGGTGCACGTAGTCTTCCGGATCTAGTGGTATATCGTAATTGACTACGTGGCTGATCCCGTCAACGTCGAGCCCCCTCTGTGCGACATCGGTTGCGACCAACACCCTTACCTTGCCTTGAGCAAAGCGCTCCAACGCACGTGTTCGGTGCTGCATTCGGCGGTTGGAGTGTAATACATCGGTTCGGATATCTTCACGCTGCAGCCGCGCATCTAGTACATCAGCACCAGCTTTCGTGCGCGTGAAAACAAGAACCTGATCCCAGTCCGGTTCCTTCAGAAGTTCAGCTAGAAGATCTGGTTTTTTCTCTGGTTTAACCGAGTAAAAGATCTCCTCAATCCCCTCTGCGGTAGTCCCTGACGGAGTAGCTTCAACCCAGATTGCTTCCTTGGTGATACGGAGTGCTAGATCATGCACACCGTTCGGCATCGTCGCACTGAAGAGCATAGTCTGCCGCTTCTTGGGCATTCCCTTGAGGACTTCCTCTATCTGAGGTCTAAAGCCCATATCAAGCATACGATCAGCCTCGTCGAGCACGAGATAATTAACACTGCTCAAGTCGACACGCTTTGAATGCGCATGGTCTATGAAGCGTCCTGGGGTTGCAACAATCACTTCGAATCCTGACTCCAGAGCCTCGATCTGGGGCCCATACCCGACCCCACCAAAGATTGCGGCAGTCCTGATATTCGTCCCCATGGCAAGTGAAACCGTATCGTCGGCAACTTGCTGTGCCAATTCGCGTGTCGGACACAGAACAAGCACCTGCAGGCCAGCTCCCGCTCGTAGCCGCTCCAAAGCCGGTACCATGAAGGCCCCAGTCTTACCGGTTCCTGTCTGGGCGATCCCCACTACATCCGTACCCGCCAGACCCGGCGGAATCGCCTCAGCTTGAATCGGAGTGGGAACTGTCCAGCCGAGTGCTTCAATAGCGCCAAGGCGTTGTTCTGAAAGATCTAGGTCGGTGAAGGTGTTAACACCCAATATTGCTGTCTCGCTGTCTATTCGAAGGGCTGGGCACCGATGGTTTCTTATCGGCAAACCCGATTGGAAGAAAAGTAACGAGCTTCCTTGCCAAGGGTGTAACACAACAACAAGTTGGCCGCGCCATAAGCTGGATTATGATGACCTGTACTTTCGCCATGACTGATCTAGCAACCGGATGAATACAAACTTGAACGAAACTCCTAAAACCTCTGTACTCTTCGTCTGCCTTGGGAACATCTGCCGTTCCCCGCTGGCTGAAGGAATCTTCAGGTATCTCGTGGAAGAGGAGGGATTAGACGATCACTTCTCGATTGACTCTGCAGGAACAGGAGCATGGCATGTCGGAGAGCGGCCCGACGGTCGAGCTTCACTCGTAGCTCAACAACACGGGATCAATCTGGATTCTCGGGCCCGACAGGTCCAAAAAGAAGATTTTGAACGCTTTGATTATATGATCGCTATGGATCGCGAGAACCTGAGGGCGCTGGAGGAATGGAGGTCAGAAACCAACAGCAACACCCAAATCACACTCCTTTGCTCCCACGATCCTAATAGTGACAACGGAGACGAGATCCCTGATCCCTACTACGGTGGAGCCAGCGGGTTCGAAAATGTCTATCAACTGGTGCACCAATCTTGTAAGGGACTGCTTCAACAACTTCTCGCCGCTTGATAACTCTATTATCAGTGTAGAATAGTGGCACACGTCCCGAGTATTATCGGGGGCTGTCGACGAAAGGAAGGAAGTTGATCTGTGATAGCTAGTGAGACCGGACCTCAAGTCATCATTGTGGGAGCCGGCCCCGGCGGAGCAGTGCTCGGTTTTCTACTCGCCCAGTCCGGTGTTCGTACTGCACTCATCGAACGGCACACTGATTTCAGTCGAGAATTTCGCGGTGAAGTGCTAATGCCGGGAGGGCTTGAGCCCTTCGAGCAGATGGGCCTTTGGAGACAGTTAGATGATCTACCTCATGTAGTCATCGAGAGGATAAAGGTCTACACGAAGCACAAACAAGTTGTTGATTTGGAGTTTTCAGAATCAATCTTAGACAAGTACCGGCCCCGTTGGATCTCGCAACCCGATCTCTTAGAGATGCTGGTCAATGAAGCAGCACGCTTCCCTAATTTCAAGCTGATACGGGGGGCGACAGTGCGTGAGCTCATCCACAAAGATGATCGTGTTGTGGGGGTTACGCTCGCTAGTAAGACCGGTGCCCAAGAGTTACGAGGCGACTTTGTTGTAGGAGCAGATGGTCGAGCTTCAAGAGTCCGAGCTTGTTCCAACGTGACTGTCGAACGAGATCCACTGCCGATGGACGTCGTCTGGATAAGAATACCGAAGCCCGAACAAGAAAATCGGCAATTCAGGAATGAAGCCCGTCTCTATGCGGGAGGGGGCAACATATTGATCTGCGCACCAACTCCGGACGAGAAGCTGCAGCTCGCCTGGATCATCGCTAAAGGTAGTTTCCGAAACCTTCGTTCCCGAGGGTTCCCCGCATTGATCGATGAGATGGCAATGCATGTTGATGACGACCTGGCACGGCATTTAAGGCGATGCAGAAAAGACGGAGTAAATCCATTTCTCCTGAGCACGGTTTCCGATCATGTGCAGAACTGGACAACCCCAGGGATGTTGTTGATTGGGGATGCAGCGCACACGATGTCACCCGTCGGCGCTCAAGGACTGAACATGGCGATACGTGACGCAATCGTGGCCGCAAATCATCTAAGGCCAGTTTTCCGACTTGGATCTGATCCATCAGAATGGGATGCCGCAGCGCAAAGAGTTCAACAGGAACGGACCGAAGAGATTCGCACAATCCAAAGATTTCAGTCTTACCCGCCAAGAATCCTGTTCAAAGATGTCTGGTGGACACGCACGTTACTGTGGCTTTTGCCGTATCTCTCCAAAGGCCGGACTATGGAAGTTCACAGGGGAAATCTCCTTTCGCGCATTTTATGGGGGACTTCTGATGTTCGCCTAGCTGAAACCGAGGAACGCTCTTTAAAGCGAGGCAGCCCCTAGTACTCTCCTAGACTGCGGCTCCAGTTCTAATCATCGCTACGATCCTCTCGAATGCCTCTTCAATTAGAGCGTCCGCTGCTGCAAAGCTGAGTCTCACCCACCGGTCATCACCAAACGCGGCACCCGGCACAAGTGCCACACCATGTTCCTGCAGAAGCCGCGAGCACCAAGCCGTAGCATCACTTTCATCTGCTTCAAGAAGTCCATCCACACGAAAATAGAGGTAAAAAGCCCCCTCAGGTCGAAGATACGGGACACCAGGAAGAAGTTGATCCATTAGCGTTATGACAAGGTCTCGCCGGCGCCGAAAGGCGAGCCCCATTTCAGCGATCGCAGAAGATGCTGCCTCCACATTACAAAACGCTTCCAGAGCTGCTACCTGAGAAGGGGTAGCTGTATTGGATGTAATCTGACTCTGAAGTGCAATGAACTTCTGAGCAACTTCAACACTTGAGTATGAGAAACCAACCCTCCATCCAGTCATTGCATAGCTTTTCGAAGCACCATCGACCAGAATGAAATTGCCGACATCCGCCTCTGGTAGATCAAGGATACCAGGGGCTGCACCCGCCTCCTCGCCGAAGTACACATTCCGATAAATCTCGTCACTCACGATCCAGGCTCCGCGGCCTTTGGCCCAGGCAGAGAGTTCCTTGAGTTCTTCTAGGGAGTAAACGGCACCGGTGGGATTGCATGGAGTATTCAACACGAGTCCCTTGGTGTTCTCGGAAACAACACGTTCTAGGTCCGATGGCACGACCTTGAAACTGTTGGCTTCAGCTCCGAAAACCGTCACAGGTTCAGCACGTGCGAGCATGACCAGGTCCGGATAGGTCGTCCAGTATGGGGCGGCAACCAATACTTCATCGCCAGGACCACAGAGAGAGAAAAATGTGTTAAATAGCGCTTGTTTAACGCCGGCGCTGACTACGACCCCCTGCCAATTGATTTCACGACCTGAGCGTGCCGCGAGGTGATTGGCAATCGCTTTACGAAGTTCTGGGAGACCCGCAGGCGGTGTGTAGCGTGTGCGGCCTGACCTGACACCCTGCACTGCCGCATCCGCTATGAATAGAGGTGTGTCAAAATCAGGCTCACCCGCTCCGAGATTGACGATGTCACGGCCCTCAGCTACCAGGCTCTTGGCCAAAGTGCTAACCGCAATTGTCGCCGAAGGCTTGAGTCTCTCGACATTGGCGCTGAAGGACATGACACTCCTTGGAGTAGCAATCTGGAAAAGAAATATGGTGGGACCCCGAGGCCGGAGGAAGCACCCAATACTCTGGCCGACCGCAGCGGGTTCGGCCACCTTCCCATTCCATGATTTACAAGTCTCCATGCCTACTGATAGACGTCGCCGACCCGCTCTCTTTCTTGGCCCACCTGCAGGTAAGGTCAGTAGAGCAAACAACGGGAAGCCATGTACAGCGCGTCCCGGTTGAACTCCGTCCTCCACCAGCAGAGCTGATCGACGCTGACCACCCCTTCTGGCTTCAGCGCTGGGAACAAGCAGAAGCTCTAGCGGAAGGACTCAACCTATCCCTAAGAAAGCCATGCCTGGTGCCCTGGTCTCGTAAAGCTCACGAGCTCTTATGCCATGCCGATGCAGCTGGACTAGACGAGGCCGGCGAACTGCTTGATTTGATCTTCCAAGCCTTCCTGCTTAAGGGAAAGGATATAGGTCGAGTCGATATACTCGTGAGTATTGGGCAGTCTGTGGGATTAGAGTTGAGCGAAACCAAGGCAGTCCTAGACATCGACCGGTATGAAGCAGAAGTCTCTGATGCCCTTGAATACGCTCGCTCACAGAAAGCTGAGGTTCCGCCGGTACTCATCAGGGGCCATAAGCACTTAAGGGACTTCCACAACGACGAAGCGATCGGCACCTTTCTAGCCACGACTTGATTGGAGTTCGGGGCCCGGACGCACTCAAGTCTCTTCAACATACAAACTACAGTCACAAACATGGCCGGTTATCAGCGTAAGACAGCGCTCTCGCCCAGGGAAGTCTTTTCGGAAGCCGAGGACTTCCTTCCTCGGCTTGTTGGGCTCACCCGCGCAAACAACTCAAGTCATACTGCTACATATGACGGTGCTGAAGGGACGGTCACGCTAACCGCTCATCGGCATGGGCCCTACACCGATGTTGTGGCTACTACCGACCAACTTCGGACATCAAGAATGGATTACGAGGTACAAAAACTCTTGAATCGCCTTCCATATGAACCCGGTGACCTCGGTGGTCCAGGTTCTGGCGATCCTACCTGAAGCAGAGCTCAAAGTGGACTCATTCGAAGAACTCGGGTTAAGCCCCGAGTTAGTTGAGGCGCTGGCTGCCGAGGGGATTGAACAGCCGACATCGATACAGAAATCGGTGATTCCTTTTGTGTATCGTGGGAATAATGTGATCGTAGCAGCCAGTCCCGGGAGTGGGGTGACTATGTCCTGGGCAGTAGCCCTACTAAATCGCTTTCATGACCGTCAAGAGGGAAATCCTAGGGTGCTTGTGCTCACGCCCTCACGTGACCGGGCTAATGATTTAGCCGAATCGATGAGTTCGATCGCTAGCCACATTGGACAGGTTGTGGGGGCACTAGGATCTCAATGGGTGCAACCCGAACAAGCAACATTACTCTTCGCGACACCTGGCGATGTCTTAGCAAGTTGTACCATTCATGAACTTGCACTCGAGCCTGTGGAAGCAATCGTTCTGGACCAAGCGACTCGAATCGATGAGTTCGATGGCCTTGAGGAAGTTGAGCTCGTCCTGAGCTACCTAGCCAGCACAACACAGAGAATCGTCACTTCTCTGCCTGTTACAAGTGCTGTTGCAGACTTCTGCAAACGGCACTTAAGGCGCGCAATCAGTTTGCCCTCCGCGGATACATCGGTAGCTGATGGGCCCAGGCGTGGTACACTGCAGTTCCGGATCACAACCGAGCCACTTGAACACGAGGCCCTCAAGGTCGTAGAGAATATCTTAGCCACCGGAACACCACATGTGCTGCTCTACTGCCGCAATGACGACCGTGCGGCCGATGTCGGGGACTATTTGACACTCCACGGCTACCTCGCCGGTGCCCCCGGTGATACGAAAGTTCCCGTATGGCTTGGTGTCAATCCACTCGAAGTACGGAGCGCCATCGGTGACCACAAGCACATACCTATCATTAGCTGCGACGTACCAGCAGACGTGGATGATCTTGATCGCCGCCACGGTGCTTCGGATCAGGGTTTCGTAGTGGTTCTGCCCCGAGAGATACCACACCTCCGTGCAACCGCCCGACAAGCAGGCTATGAAGTTGTTCCATTCCCGCCCGAAATTAGAAAGAGTGCTGGTCCCATCGCCGCGCTGCATGATTCAATTCGAGAGGTGATAGAGAAGGAGGACATTGCACCGTACTTATTCGCCCTCGAATCTCTGTTCGAAGAATATGACTCGGCTGAAGTGGCTGCAGCGCTTGCTCTCTTGAGTAAACGCTCAGTAACGACCGAGGTGGCCCCTGCAAACACTCCGAGCAATGTACCAGCATGGGCCAAACTCTTCGTCGGAATTGGCGCACGAGATGGACTGCAGCCTGGTGATCTTTTGGGTACGATCACAGGAGAAGCGAACGTATCGGGAGACACGGTCGGGCGTATCGAGATCAAGGAAAACTATACACTCGTAGAAGTTCATGATTCAGTAGCGCAAGATGTCATCGCAGCACTTAATGGAAGAACTATCTGCGGGCGTGCAGTGCGTGCAGATTTTGACAGACCGCAACGAGGCGGCGGCGGTCATCGTCTAAATAGGTCGAGGAATAGTTGACTGAAGTGAAATACGAAGAGGCCGCGTCACCTCGAAAGTGACACGGCCTCTCTTTTTCGGGTCACGCCCAACCGCTGCGGCTCCGGTCAGGCACCCAGCACTCAACTTCGGGGGCGTTACAGCCCTTTGACTGAGTCCTTCAAACCCTTCCCTGCCCGGAATCCCGGCGTCTTGGTGGCCGCGATATAAATCGACTGGCCAGTCCGAGGGTTCCGGCCCATCCGGGCCTTACGATGTTTGGCTTCAAACGTACCAAAGCCGGTGATTTGGACCCTGCGATCTCCTCTGAGCGCAGAGGAGATGATCCCGCTACTTGGGCCAAAGAGTGCGTCCACGCAACGCGATGCATCAGCTTTGGTCATGCCGGTTGCACTCGCGAGGGCGTCCACTAAGTCGGACTTGTTCATCTGGCTGCTCCTGTCACTTAGATGGGTAAGTTGTCGCGGCCAAAGCCGCCATTCTTGCAGGCCTGGAGAACTCTCTCCCATCGAGCTTTGGATCACTCGAAAAGCCGCATGAAATCGAGTGTTTCCGAGCCTTGCAGGTCACAGTTAGATAACTGTAAGGCACACTCGTGAGAGCGTCAAGGAAAAAAACAGCCTAAAGACCGCATGATTCCTCGCTTCCTGGCTGGTTTGATCTTGGTATCTGACCGGATAAGCCAAACTAGTGTCGCGCAAATATCAGTTTGGAGTCTAAATTAGCGTGTGCTACGAGTGATAGTACTATGTATGATTTGACCTACTGTATACAGGGTTACTAAAGACATTCGGCATGGACACGACTACGTCATATCTTTAGGGGACAAGCAAAACTTACGTATCCCCTATTTGCCGACCTAAGAAAATGGCCACACCAAAAGGGTATACAGCCCAACAGAGACAAGATTTAGTAAACGCCTTTAGCAGGCAGACAACGCCAAAATGTCCGGACTGTGATATTCTCTTGGACCCCCTCCGTATTTCACCGCGTTCGGATGTTGCCTACGTGCGGGATCGGACTCTACTTACCTGCTCGTCTTGTCACCGGACACTAATCATCGATCATAGCCAGAGTGACTAAGAGCAAGAAAATCTTGCACGCGCACCTAACAATATCCGGTAATACTAACCTGAAGCAGCATCAGAATCTGGCTGACATTCACCAGACATCATTCGCTCTTAGGTGTCCAGACTATTGCCGGTATTCCCTATCGGGTTAGAGCTTCCAGCATCGTTTCCACAACCCGAACTGGTTGATCATGATTCGGATAGCGGTACTTGTCAGCGCTCTTGCGGTCATCTGCCCCACAAAACTGTCTGCTCAAACTTACCACTCGCTACCGCGTGTTCTGGAGCTACCGGCTTCAACAAGAGCCATGGCTCTTGGTGGAGCATACATGACAAACTCTCCTCAAGCTGACGTTCTGTTCTACAACCCAGCTCTCCTAGTGGGAGTTCAGAGCTTTGGCCTGGATATACAGCAATGGGGAACAGCGGGCTGGACATCAACTGCGGTAGCAGCAAGGCAGTGGTTTGGGGGAGGCATCGGTATCGGCCTTCAGGTACTCCAATATGGAGCACATGGCCCAGGCGGCTACACCGCACCCAGCGGACAGGCCCACCTCTTTGATGCTGGCTCACTCCCAGTTTCAGAAAGAGTGGCTACCATCGGCTATGCACGTGAAATCAAGGGAATCAACTTGGGCTTAGCAATTAAATTGATTGAAGAGCGTGTAGCACTTAACAAGTTCGTTGCCAGTGATGCTCGCACACGCGACGGTGCCGTGTGGTTTGACGCCGGGATTTCCAAAAATCTTGGGCGTTTCACCACAAGTCTTTCATATCAAAACAACGGGGACAGACTGTTTGCAGGAGAATACCTAGGAGATTATCACGTTGCCGACCGAATCACTCTCGGCGTCAGCTCATCGGGAATGCAGTTCGGCATTTTCGACTACGGTATCACCGCAGCCATAACCCAAGTCAGGACGTTCAAAGAGGATTCTGCAACAATCCCGGCTGCTGGACTTGAGATCAGTTACTGGCCGATACGCGGAAGAACATTTGTCGCAAGAGCTGGCGTGCAACGGACCCCGTATTACGAAGATGCCAGCCCATTCACCTTCGGCTTTGCGTACTGGGGTGACAACCTCGTGCTTGAGTGGTCCTTCCAAGGCATGGAGCAAAGCGAGCTTCGAACACACCGATTTGGCGTGAGTTGGCGATAGAAGCTAGCTCAATAGTTTCTTTCAACTCGAGCCCCAAGGAACGCGGAATCAAGATCAGAGAAGCCTATCTGATCAATAGAGACCTCCCCTGCATGGACACGGTCAAAAACGAACCGAATCTTCATGAGTTGCCCAAGATCTAGTCCCTGATTTTCAGCTTTGAAATCTCCGAGGGGGATAGAGTAGGTCTGAAGTATGAGTTCCCAGTGATCAGCAAAGCGCGCGCGCTCTTGATCAGCTCTACGTAGTATCCATGTGTCTAAAGGACGACGGATCGGGCCGTAGTCGCTGAGAGTGACCCTGGCAACCCTACCCATAGCATCCTCTAATTCTACACTGAGATCTACCTCCGGCTCCGCTTCATCGCCTGTGCTACTGCCACGAGCCCCTTCTTCTTCACGGCCATCGGACTCTTCATCCGATGACGCTGTGTCTGGATCGCCTCGAGGAGTTGGTACTGAGTTTGTGGGCCCCAACATGAAATCGAGTGTGTGGCCTTCACTAAGCTGCCAACGTTCAGATAACCCTCCCGGCAGTTCCACAGAGTACTTAGCAGGAGGACCGTGACGAGTAGTGTCAGACCCTGAGATTCGGTTATTCCAACCGATAGTAACCGCCTGATTTTCCTGACTCGCCGATGTGTTATTGCGATTACTGGAACGGAGTCCAAGCAACTCCTCTTTCCAAGTTTCTAGGGAGTCTCCTTTCAGCAAAACTCCTGGCTCCGTGCCAGCCGTAATATCGATGTCCTCTTCGAACGTAGCGAGTGGCCGAAAGCCACTGGTTTCAAAACGTGTGATGTACATCGTCGAGGGCAGCCAGCCACCTATCACCCGATGGTCACGAAAGATCGGTAAGTACTGCTTGTCACCTTTCAACACAACGTCAAGAAACGCCGAGACATAGATCTCTGAAAACCGCCTTTGATCTTCCGCGTCGATCAATCCACGAAGGTCTAGTGAGCGTCCGCTGCGTGGACCACCATCATGAGAGCCCCAGACCGTGTTCCACTGCCCATGGTTTGCACGGTAAACGTAGATCGCGGATTTGAAATTGAAGAGATCTGACTCATTGAACTTCAAGCGGTCGTAGATCCTTAAGCCATGGAAACTGGTAACATCACCATCGTGAGAACCATGAAAAGTCAGGTAGCTTACATCCTCAACTACGACTTTACGGCCTGTAGGTAGGTACTGCCCGTCGACCGGTGCGATGGAGATGATCCCTTTGATGCCATAGTCGAAGCTGAACTCGAGTGAAGCATCATCTGGGTAGTAAGCGAGTCTGTTGAAGGCTGCTGCGTTGGCCACAGCCTCTCCACCTCGTGAGTGGCCGATAAGCGCAATATTATCCATATCGACCTTGCCCTCGAAGGGGTTACCCGCTTCCTGATTGAAGTCTTCAAAAGCCTCTAGATGTTTGAGTAAGAACCAGCCGCGAGCATCATTTTCTCCTCGGATACCACCATTGATGAAGTTCTCATCAACACTAGCCAGAATATATCCTCTGCTCGCTAGCAGTTCACCCAGATAATCATATCCGGGGTCTGAGAAGTCCTTCATGTTATGGTTTCCATGAACAACTAGGACCAAGGGAAATGGTCCATCTCCATCTGGATACCAGACCCGAGCGTTGAGGGGCATCTCTTTCGGACTGAACCCCCAGTAACGATTTCGACTACCTGCCGAACTACCCAGATTTACAAGCTTTGACGCATCCACCACATCGGTGATAAGGGAAACCGAATCCCTATATTCAAGTCGATTCTTGTCTGTCCCATTTCCATAGTAGAGCGTCAAAACCCCATAGGGCCCCCTGAGGCCAGGATCTGGTGCTCGCAGGGTCTGGCTGGAAAGTACTCTTCCGGCGTCACTCGGCGTGAGCTTTAGGGGTGGCATGCAGGCTGTCACCGAGACCGTTATCGCCAGCGCTACATACGAGGCAACCACATTTCTAGTCGTCATGCTCATAGACTCACTGTAGTGATATACGCCACCGGGTGGCAATCACCCATCTCTCCACCTGGTCGAGAGTAGTAAACAAACAGAGGGTTCACTTCCTGCTCAGAAACCATGCGGTTACCGTAAGCACCATTCTAACTCCAGAGACAACATGGCCAATCCAACCATCACATTCGTGACCACACTAGGCACCTTCTCCGCTGAAATGTTGGAGGACGCTGCCCCCAAAACCGCAGGCAACTTCATGAAGCTGGTTCGTGACGGCTACTACAACGGAATCATCTTTCATCGAGTGATCGAAGGATTCATGATCCAAGGGGGGGATCCAACAGGAACGGGAACAGGAGGTCCGGGCTATACGATCCAAGATGAGTTTGCACCTGGGTTGAGTCATACAACAAAAGGCATCTTTTCGATGGCTAATGCTGGGCCAAACACGGGTGGATCGCAGTTCTTCATTACATTGGCTGCAACACCGTGGCTAGATGGCAAGCATGCGATCTTCGGTAAGGTCATCTCTGGGCTGGATGTGGTAATGGAGATCGGCCAAGTCTCCGCCAACCCCGCGGACAGGCCACTTGAGGATGTCGTAATGGAAAGCGTGACCGTGTCGGATGAGACATAGTCAGCGCCCCAATTCATGAACAGTGAGAACCCTAGCCGATAGGTCTCGTTAACTGGCCAATCTGATAGCCAACAGGAGGTTCGGCATCAAGTAGGTGGCGAACGAAATAGTCCCAACGCCTTCGCATCATATATGGTTCGTTACCGAAGCCATGCCTTCGGTTCGGCATCAAGACCAAATCAAAATCCTTGTTCGCTGCGATTAGGGCATTCACGACAAGCATCGTGTTCGACGGAGGTACGTTAGAGTCTAGCGTACCATGTGCGATCAGGAGCTTACCCTTGAGATTTTCCGCTAACAACTGGTTGGCTTGATTGTCATAATTGGTCGTCCCATCCGGATATTCGACAAGGAGTCCCTGCCACTTTTCACCCCAATCATCCTCGTAGTTTCGCTGATCGTGGTTACCGGCCTGTGACACTGCAACATCATAGAAGTCAGGATAACGCATGATCGCATCAGCAGCAGCAAAGCCGCCTCCAGAGTGGCCGTAAATTCCAACCTTGTCGATATCCATCCACGGATAGCGATCTGCCAGCTGGCGAATCCCAGCAATCTGATCAGGGAGCCCATTGTCCCCCATGTTCCCGTAATACGTTTCGTGAAATGTCTTGGAGCGGCCAGGCGTACCCATCGCGTCGAGTTCAACCACGACGAAACCAAGTTCGGCAATCGCTTGTAGATCTCGGTGTGACGCACGGAAACTCCTGCTCCCGACGCTCCCACCCTGTGGTCCAGGATACAGATAATTCACGATCGGGTATGAGCGATCCGAATCGAAATTCATCGGCCGGAAAAGCAACCCGTAGAGGTCCGTCTCTCCATTTCGTGCTTTCACACTGAACGGCATCGGTGGTTGCCACCCTGATTCCTGAAGACGGGAAATATCCGCTTCTTCAATAGCCAGGATACGACGTCCGTCTTCTCTATCACGAAGGACGGTAACCGGAGGAACAACCGGTGTTGAGTACGTGTCGACCACATATTTTCCATCCGGAGAAAGCGATACACTGTGATTCGCACTGTCCGGTGTCAGTAGCTCTACATCGCCACCATCGAGTCCAACCCTATAGAGGTATTGGAAATAAGGGTCTCCTGGCTCTCGCGCATTACCAAGAAAAGTGATAGTGCGAGCGAGCTCATCGATCTCCAGGATCTGTTGAACATTCCAGGTTCCCTGGGTGACCTGTCTTTTGAGGGTTCCAGTTCCAGTATCGTATAAGTAGAGATGTCCCCAGTCATCTCTTTGGCTGAACCATAAGATTTCGTTCGATGAGGACAAAAAGTCCCAACCGTTCGACTCGTAAAATGTCTCTTCTACCTCCTCGAAAAGCTCGGTCACAGCACCCGTGGACGCATCGGCGATGCGGACAGCAGCACTTTTGTGGTCGCGGGTACTCGAAACAAATACGATATGCTCGCTATCTGCGCTCCACTCGACATCTCCAAAGGTACCCCCACAGGCGATATGGTCACTGCAGGTGGACCGATGCTGATCTGGAGGTATCGCTAGACTGACTACTCGGTCGCCTGCCGGACGATCGAGGTCCAGAACCACTCTGGTGATCCGAAAAATCACTGAGTCTTCAGGGAGCGGATAACGCCATGCCTCAAGCTGCGGATGCCCCACCTGTGTATTCACGAGATACATCATTCCCACACCACGCGCGTCATGCCGGAACGTTGCGATCTTCCTTGAATCCGGAGACCACTTCAAGATTGGACGGTCGCTACGTGTCCACCCAGCGTTGTTCGTACCGTACCCGAAATCTTCTGCTCCATTAGTCGTTAATGCCGACTCATCTCCAGTACCGAGATCCCGAACCCAAAGATTGTGATCACGGATGAACGCTGCATTTCGAGCATCTGGAGAAATCACCTCTAGTCGTGAAACCGCAGGGCCAATAGTACCTGAAACAGATTCACAAGAATATTCCGTCAGGTTGCACCCGAAGCGGCCAGGCGGGCCGACCGTAGCCATAAGTGCACCACCCTCAAGTGTCAGGCTGCCCAAAGGTAATCTTGAAGACTCAAAAGCCTCTCCCGACACTGTGTTGAGCACGGTGGCAATCCGTTCGTGATCAAAAGCCCTTTCGCGAGTCAGCTCTGAAGGGTCAACAATCATGAACTCCGTCCCTCCAGGCCCCGTCGATCTGTACCAAAATCGACCATCCTCAAGCCATTGTGGGCTCACCGATGCACCAAAGACCAGGGCACTGGTGTTTTGCGAGAGGAAACGCTCTGCTCGTCTGTAGTCATCCGCTGTGATTTCTCGTGTGCCATCTTGAGCAACAAGCGGAGTCGAGATGAAAAGTGCTAATAAGGCTGATGAGAACCGCATGGTCATCCTCTGGGAATACGAGAACTAAAAGAGCAGGCCCCTTGGGGCCCACACGGCAAGTTGAAGTCGGAAACGATAACCTGCAACGGAGTCAATAATTTAGTTCTTCCGTTCACCGCTGAAGGGGCGGCCCTGACCTCGACCCCCCTCGATCGTTCCCTCCATCGAACCACCGTCGATCGCGCCTGAAAAACTCTGGGTAAATGAGTTTCCCCCAAAACTTAGCGTCACCTGGAAACTAAAACCCTTGCCTTCTACCATTCCGTTTTCGACATCACTCTCCATCGCTCCGCCACCACGACCACCACGACTGGGGAGTGTTCGTGTCAGGGTACCCGTCAAACCCTGGCCGTCTTGAATCACAACTAACGTCATAGTCTGGGGCCCACCACGACCACCCTGAGTGGAGATCTCCCAGGTACCTGTGAGATCTTGCGCAGCGCCTGGTGATGCTATGGCCGCCGAGAGAAGAAGAGTGATTGAAAGATTTCTCATGTTCATGGATGAAGCTCCTGTTCTTTCATGAAACCAAGCATGTCGATCATAATAATCTCTGATCCGCTCACAAGATCCGACAGACATTGTCTCTGAATCTTTAAGAATCAGGATTCTTGACGTGAGAAGATCACTCAACCTACGTCTCAATACGTCGACTTTCCCGACTTACTTCCTCATGCACAATACCCGCATCTTGAACGCTGATAGCAAACCGAAGCCGTCCTGCCATGCCCCCTCTCGTTTGCGCTGGGGCGTGGAGAGCCTTACGTCACTGCTCAGGCACAGACTCAGCCGCAACTGAGTTCGGCCCCAGAGGGGAAAAGTCCGTACAACGTCGTCAACGCGCTCGGGCAAAGCGCACGAGGACAGAGAAGTAGCCAGAATTTCCCCCAACATAAAGATTAGCCAGCGATCCTACCGCTCTCGAGGACCTAAACAAAGCAACTAATGAGTCGCTCACTTCTCCATCTCGCTCTATTGGCATTGGCACTCTTCACCATGCTCAACACAGGGTGCACACCCGATTCGGTGGAAGAAACTACGTACCTTACTCCACCAGGTGCGGAATTCATGAGCCAGCAAGCCCCGCCAAGGGTGAGCCGCCCCTCGTTTGTGGACCCTCGTGGCCCTCGCATGGATCCAAATGAAATACCTGGTCGTTATCCCTTCTACTGGACTCGTGCCATTTATTCAGGCTGGGGTCGCCGCGGCTGGGGACAATCATGGGCAACCGACTATCCCAAGGGTGACCAGCAGTTTTTGGTCGTACTGAAGCGCCTAGTCCGGCTTAACGCTTACGATTGGGACAACGCTATCAGGCTCGACGACCCAACACTCCGGCGTTTTCCAATAGTCTACGCTGTAGAAGTCGGCGGTATGGATATGACCAACCCGGAGGTTGAGGGGCTCAGAAATTATCTGGATGCTGGGGGATTCTTGATCGTGGACGACTTCTGGGGCCAGCGTGAATGGGATGTCTTCGAGTACAATATCCGCCGGGTTTACCCTGACCACCCGATTGTCGACATCACGCTTGATCACCCCATCTACTCGGCTTACTACGACATTGAGGAAGTGAAACAGGTACCCGCCATTGGGCGCGCCATGTACCCGGCCGAATGCTATGGCTGTGTCCCCTATGTTAAGGGTATTTATGATGAGGCTGGACGTCTTGTCGTCATCATCAACTTCAACACTGATCTCGGTGATGCTTGGGAGTGGGCTGAGGATCCGCGCTACCCTCTGGAATATTCGACATACGCGTACGAGATGGGAGCAAACATGATCGTCTACGCGATGAGTCACTGAGGCGAAACAGATGGAACGCATCTTCGAGTTCCTGTTCAAATATCCCCCGCTCTTTTTCGAACAGGGTGATTTCACATTTGGAGCACCGATGTCGGTGCGCCTATGGCTTATTATTGCCGGGCTCCTAGGCGCAGCTACTGTCGCCAGCTACACGATTGCCCGAGGGAAAAGCACGGTCACGGACCGCGGCGTGATGGCAGGACTTCGGGTTCTGCTACTTGCAGTCATCATCGTTTGCCTTCTCCAACCATCACTGATTCTGTCGACTGTGGTCCCACAACAGAATTTTGTTGGAATCCTAATAGACGATTCACAAAGCATGTTGCTCGCGGATGAGAACGGCGAGTCACGAAACTCTTTCATTAATGAGGAGTTCGCTTCCGATGAGAGTGAACTCCTCGGGCAACTCTCCGATCGTTTTGCCCTTCGCTTCTTTCGTTTCTCTGATGTCGCTGGCCGAATCGATAGTCCGTCGGAACTAGCCTACGAGGGCACACACACGAATCTGTCTCGGGCGCTCGATGTTGCGAGAGAAGAACTTTCAGGTGTGCCGCTGTCTGGACTAGTCATGATTACAGATGGGGCTGACAATGACAACCAACCCTTAGCTGAATCATTGGTGCCCCTGCAGGCCGCAGGTGTTCCGGTTTTCACAGTCGGGCTTGGAGAAGAGAGCATCACCCCCGATATCGAGCTCGGACGGATCGAGATGCCGAGGGCTGTGCTAGAAGGATCTTCGTTGACCGTTGATGCGGTAATTACCCAGACGGGATTCGAAGGCAGCACAGTTCCTCTGATCGTTGAGGACGAACTTCAGATTATCGCAGAAGAAACGGTTGAGCTTGGGCCAGATGGAGAACCGGTTGTAGCCAGAATTTATTTCGAGTTGGAGGGAGTAGGTCCTCGACGTGTGAGCTTCCGTATTCCCCCTCAACCAGGGGAACGGGTGAATCGAAACAACGCTCGCTCTGTGCAAGTCGAGATTAGAGGAGAACGTGAAAAAGTCCTCTATTTCGAAGGAGAACCTCGCTTCGAAGTAAAGTTCATGAGGCGTGCAGTGGCGGAAGATGAAAACATCCAGCTCGTAGTCCTGCAGCGGACTGCGGAAAGCAAGTTTCTGCGATTGGATGTAGACGATGGCAGTGAGCTGGAGTTCGGTTTTCCCACTAGTCGTGAAGAGCTGTACCGCTATCGGGCACTAATCCTTGGGAGTGTTGAAGCATCTTTCTTCACGCATGACCAATTACAAATGATCGCGGACTTCGTCTCCGAGAGAGGTGGGGGATTATTATTACTCGGCGGCCATGGAGCTTTCGCAGAAGGAGGTTGGCAGGGTACCTCGGTGGAGGAAGTGATGCCGGTGGTTCTTACCTCCCCCGCAGATGACCCTCAGGGATTCTTCGCGGAAGTAGAGGTGACTCCAACACCCGCTGGACTAACACATCCCGCGGTGCTTCTCGGAGTAGAGCAGGACCAGGTGCGTGAACGATGGGATTCGCTTCCCACAGTCACCACCGTCAATCCAATCTCCCAGGTCCGTCCTGGTGCTACAACACTCTTGTCTGGTTCAGGGGAGCAGCTTGCTCTTGAACAGATCGTGCTCGCGTTCCAACGATACGGTCGTGGCAAATCTATTGCCCTTACCATACAGGATTCTTGGCTCTGGCAAATGCACGCCGATGTCCCGCTCGAAGATCAGAGTCATGAAATTTTCTGGCAACAGATGATCAGGTGGCTTGTCGATGGTGTTCCAGAAGCCGTAGAAGCAGTAACAGACCGGGAACAGGTAGAACCAGGAGAAAACGTTCAGCTTGTGACGAACGTAGGTGACTCGAGCTATATCGAGGTCAACAACGCAACTGTGACAGCGCGAATCACGAGTCCCACAGGCATAGTGGAGGACCTCCCTGTCAATTGGACAGTCCAAAGGGATGGTGAATACTCGGTAGAGTTTCGCCCGCTAGAAGAAGGTGAGTATGAAGTTGAAGTAACGGCTGAAAGAAATGGAGAGACTCTCGGCTCGGATAAGACATATCTCTATACGGCCCCGAGTGACGACGAATACTTCAGTGCGTCGAGGCGTACGCAGACGCTGCGCCGGATCGCTGATGAGACCGGAGGTCGGTTCTATACTCCCGAAGATGTTTCGAGTCTTCCGGAAGATATTCGTGTGACGGGCGCCGGAGTCACGTTGATCGAAGAGCTAGACCTTTGGGATATGCCGTTTCTGTTTCTCCTCCTATTGATGTTCATGGGCGCCGAGTGGGGCTTTCGAAGAATTCGGGGACTGATTTGATTAGACCGCAGGCTTCACTAGCCCTTTTTGGCTCGGCCTTAGCATTCATATGCCTTTCTGGCACATCTTTTGAGCAGGCAAGTGCCCAGGAGCGGACTCATGCCTTGATCGTGGTCGGACTCGGTGGTAACGCCGACTACCGAGATCGGTTCCATACCCAAGCCGTAGCTCTAAAAGAGGCTTTTACTAAGAAACATGGTATGCTCGCAGAGCATGTCACTTATCTCGGTGAGAGACCAGAATCTGCTCCGGACTTTGTCACTGATAAGTCGACACGGGCCAACGTTCTGAGCCACCTAACTACGATTGCCCAGCAAGCAGGACCTTCGGATCGACTTCTTCTCATTCTCATTGGACACGGGACTTCTGACCAAGCTGAGGCTCGGTTTAACGTCACCGGCCCCGACCTGGCACCGAGCGACTTGCAGATGGCGCTAGCAGGATTTCCATCGCAGACCCTAGCACTGGTGCATACCGGCAGCGCTAGCGGTGGCTTCCTCGAACCCCTATCTGGCCCTAACCGGATCATCATTACAGCTACCCGTACCCAACGCGAGCGGAATGCGACAGAGTTTGCGCAGTTCTTCGTTGAGGCGATCACAGGTGAGAGTGCCGATCTGGATAAGGACGAAAGAGTCTCATTACTAGAAGCCTATCAGTACGCCCGTGAAGAGGTTGTCCGGTTCTATGAAGATGAGAACGAGATCCTTACAGAACATGCTGTACTGGATGACAATGGGGATGGCACAGGAAGCGAAGAGGTCGGCTTGAACGAGCCTGACGGCTCGCTCGCAGCAAGGTTCCAACTGGGTGGTATCTCCGTAACGGAGGAAGAGCTTACCCAGAACCCTGAACTCGTGAGACTTTACGAAGAACGCAGTGAGATCCAAGCCCGCATTACCGAACTCAGGGCTCTCCGTGATGCTATGCAGGAAGAAGCATATATGGCGGCTATGGAAGAACTCCTTGTTGAGCTAGCTCTCAACAACAGGGAAATCCGCGCCAAAGAGGGTAACGGATTATGATCCGCTACCCCGTGCTTGTACTCGTTAGTGTTCTCGCAGCCGGCTCTCTCCAAGCGCAAACGACCGCCCAAGCACGCGAGTCACTGCAAGCCGGGCAATATAAAGATGCAGCTGGCGCGTTCCGTACCATACTCGAAAATGACCCATCCTCTTATGACGTAAGACGTGACTTGATTCGGGCCCTACTCTCCACCGGGGAGTACGATGCTTCCGAGCTTCTCGCACGTGAAGCTCCCGCCCCAGGTGCATTCGCAAACACGCTAGGGGAAATCCTAGTGATCCGAGGAAAACTTGAAGAGGCGGCCACAGCCTTTCAAGAATCCATCGATACGAATGCAGGAGATGCCCTCACGGCAGAGGTCAATCTAGCAGAGCTACTTTTCTCTCAGGGTGAGATCGATGAGGCGATGACTCGCTTCGATCGTTTCATCGACATCTATAACGCCTCTGACGGACGGCTTAGCGCTACCGAACTCGTAGCGGTAGGGCGTGCCGTGCGCTACCTGGGCCGAACTAACCCCGACCTGTTCCAGGATGCGCTGCGCGCTTTTGACGAGGCGGCAAGCATCGCTCCCACGTGGCACGAGCCAAGGGTCAGAGCTGGAGAACTCTTTCTAGAGACATACTCGAGCACCGATGCGCAAGGTGAGTTCGAGAAAGTATTAGGAGTAAACCCGAGACATCCGGGAGCACTTCTGGGTCTGGCGAAAGCGCTGGAATTTGATGGCACGTCAGATGCGGGAAGAGTCCTTGGACAACTGCTCGAAATTAATTCGAATCATCTGGAGGCTCGCGCGCTACTGGCGAACCAACATCTCACGCGCGAGAGGTACCAGGATGCCTATGAGCAGGCGGAAATGGCATTGGCTGTTAATCCAAACTCGCTCGTTGCACTCACAGCTTTGGCTGGTACACACCTGCTCAGGGGTGATCTTGAAAAATTCCAAGAAGTCCGAGCACGAGTGCTAACACTGAACCCAAGGTACTCTGGGCTCGACGCCAAGTTGGCCGAATTAGCCGTGCAGACACGCCGGTATGGTGACGCAGTGATTAGGGCTGAGGCAGCGGTCGAACTTGATCCATACTCTTGGACCGCGTGGGGACTCCTAGGAATGAACGAACTTCGTCTAGGAGACGTAGAGGAAGGCAGGACTCACCTCATGCGGGCTTTCGAAGGGGACCCCTACAACCCTTGGTTTAAGAATAATCTCGATTTACTCGATACCTTTGAGCGTTTTGAAATCCATGAAACTGATCACTTTGAGCTTTTTCTTCATGGAACTGAATCCGACCTACTAGCAACGTATCTAGCTCCCATTGCTGAGGAAGCTTATGAGAGCCTCGCTCGTCGTTACGGCGGCGAACCCCTACTGCCTGTGCGCGCCGAACTATTCCCGAGCCATGCGGACTTCTCAGTTCGAACCCTTGGAGAAGCCGGGCTAGGTGCTCTTGGTGTAAGCTTCGGACGTGTTTTGGTGATGGACTCGCCTGGTGCACGAGAGCGAGGGGATTACAACTGGGCATCGGTTTTCTGGCACGAACTCTCCCACACCTTTCACCTCGCAATCTCCGATAATCGCGTACCCAGATGGTTTTCCGAAGGGCTCGCCGTTCACGAACAACGAAAGGCCCGACAGGGGTGGGGTCATCAGGTCACAATTCCGTTCCTGAGGGCGTTAGCAGACGGAAACCTCAAGAAAGTCAGTGAGCTTAATGATGGATTCATGCGACCTGATTATCCGCAGCAGGTCATCTTCTCCTACTACCAGTCGTCTCTAGTCTTTGAGGTCATTGAGGATCGTTATGGCTTCGCCGCCATCAGAGAAATGCTGGAAGGATACAAACGTGGCGAAACTACAGCGGAACTCTTTGCATCTTTGCTTAGCATAGATCCCGAGGATTTCGACCAGGAATTCGAGGAATACCTGCAGGATCGATTCCGCACTCCGTTGAGCGGGCTGGAAGAAATAGGAGAGGCCCCTCTATCCGGCTCGGATATCACCGCACTCGAAGATTGGGCCAACCTGCACCCAGGTGATTTCATCGCGAGACTCAGGCTCGGCGCAGCACTCGTTGGAGAAGAACGGTATACCGACGCTCAGCCCCACTTAGAGGCCGCACGCAAGATTTTTCCAAGCTATGGAGGGCCGGACAGTCCGTATTGGTATCTGGCCCAAGCCTACAACGGAGTCGGTGATCTTACTGGCGCAGAGCAGGCTCTGTCACAGCTCATCCAGAGATCGGAATCGAACTATGATGCCTATACGATGCACGCGGATGTGCTGGAACAACTGGACCGCCCTAAAGAGGCAGCAGATGCGCTCGATAAAGCAGTACTAGTATGGCCGTATGAAATAGAACTTCACCAGCGACTAGCAACACTCCACGCAGAAATAGGCAACTATCCTCGGGCGTCGCGCGAAAGGGCCGCCGTCGTCGCTCTGAATCCAACGGACAAGGCCCAAGCACTCTACGCACTGGCGATCGCATACCAGGAGGCAGGCGACCTAATCGGCGCTCGCAGCGCCGTGCTTCAGGCACTCGAAATCGCCCCTAACTTTGACGCTGCTCTTGAACTTCTGCTCATTCTGCGATCTGGCTTACCGGGGGGATCATGATTGGTCAGGGCACCAGATTGCTGGTGACCCTGCTCTTCACAGGAGCTGGGGTTGGTTGGATTGCGAGCGAGCGAGGCAGAAGTAGAACACCGGAACTCTCAATCGGGAATCCGCAGTCCTACAGTGACACCAATTCACCCTACGACGGCAAGTATCACTTCTTCAGAGTGCAATACGATGTCGGGCGAGGGTCTTCAGGGTTCTTCCGGAGACGTGAGCCTGCTTGGGCGCACGACTATCCCAGGGCTGAACGGAACTTTCTGAACATCATCCAAGAGACAACGTTCGTCGATTCCCAAACTGAGGGCTCTAACATCCTCCGCCTGAATGACCCCGAAATCTTCAAATATCCAATCGCGTACATCGTTGAAGTTGGTAGCTGGAATCCAACTGAAGAAGAAGTCGCAGGCCTTGGCGCGTACTTGTTGAAGGGTGGATTCTTGATAGTGGATGACACTCGCAATGAGCGCGGTAACGAATGGGCAAACTTCGCTTACCATATGGAACGGGCGTTGCCGGGTCTTGCACTCACCCCACTCGAACACGATCACCGCGTCTTCGATTCATTCTTCCAGATCGAACCACTGAAGGTGATCCCACCCTACGGACCACGAAACCCGCAATGGTATGGGATATTTGAAGACAACGACCCAACACAGCGACTGATGGTGGTCTTTAATTTCAATAATGACATTGCAGAGTACTGGGAATACTCGGATCAGGGATACTATCCGATCGAGTTGTCCAATGAAGCGTACAAGCTTGGAGTCAACTATATCGTGTATGGACACACGCACTAATGATCGGACTACTATTGCGCGGAACTGCTTGCTGAACGACTAATCCGGGCCTCGTGAGCCCCATTTGAACTGGAGACAGCCTTGGCGGACGAAGCCATCGGAACGGTTGCCCTCGATAACGCCGACGACATAGCACTCGCCGAACGCATGAAAAACGGACGGGAGCGAATCTTGAGTGAGCTTCACAAGCTCATCATCGGTCAGGAGGACGTAATCGAGGAAGTCCTGCTTACACTCTTCGTTGGTGGGAATAGTCTTTTGGTCGGCGTGCCAGGTCTCGCCAAGACATTATTGATCCATACGATCGCTCAGGTCGTCGATCTTAATTTCTCACGGATCCAGTTTACTCCAGATTTGATGCCATCCGATATCACCGGTACAGACATCATCCAAGAACAAGCCGACACAGGCCGACGAGAGATGGTTTTCTCACCAGGGCCGGTGTTTGCGAATATCGTCCTTGCTGATGAGATCAACCGCACACCGCCTAAGACCCAGGCTGCGCTACTCGAGGCGATGCAAGAGCACCGAGTGACAGTGCAGGGGCGCACATACGACCTCAAGGAACCATTCTACGTTTTCGCTACCCAGAATCCGATTGAACTCGAGGGAACCTATCCCCTTCCTGAGGCTCAACTCGATCGGTTCATGTTCCAGATCATCATAGACCACATGCCGGAGGACGAAGAACTAGAAGTTGTGAGGACAACGACCGGCATATTGAAGCCGGAGTTCAGCCATACGGTGACCGGTCCCGATCTGGTAGCCTTTCAGGAGCTCGTAAGACGGGTGCCTGTATCGGAATCCGTCCTCAGGTATGCGGTAGCATTGACTAGAGCCAGCCGCCCGGGGCCTGATGGAGACTCCCTTGACTTCGTCAACGAATGGATCGCGTACGGTGCATCGGTTCGGGCAGCGCAGTACATGGTGCTTGGATCAAAGGCGAGAGCAATCACACAGGGGCGCTATCACGTCTCCTTTGACGACATACGGGCGTTAGCTCACCCAGTGCTCCGCCACCGCGTACTGAAGAACTTCCATGCTGAATCAGAGGGGCGCACCTCTGCGGAAATTGTGGACAAACTGTTAGATGCTGTGCCCTTGCCGTCCTCAGGGATGTAGCAAGTGGCAGTTGCGCGCGGATCTCACTCAGGAGCACAGTTTCTTGATCCAGCGGTCTTAGCGCGGATCAGCAACCTGGAACTCTTGGCCAAAACGGTAGTGGATGGCTTCTTGACTGGCCTCCATCGCTCACCGTATCTGGGCTTCAGCCTGGAATTTGCGGAACACCGCCAATACATGCCCGGTGACGATATCCGACGCATCGACTGGAAGCTATTCGGCCGATCCGACCGGCACTACATCAAGCTTTTTGAAGCCGACACAAACGCTAATTTCAGCGTCCTACTCGATGTCTCTGCATCGATGAGTTACGGGAGCCATGAAGTCTCGAAGCTCGATTATGCGAGGTATTTGGCAGCATGTCTCACGTTTTTCTCCAATAGACAGAGAGACCGTGTCGGTCTCGTGACCTTCGACCACGACATAGTCGAATACGTGCCCCCGTCGATGAAACACTTGGACACAATCCTGCACTTACTCGACCGAGCAAGTGCAGGCCGAGCTGGCAGTCTCAGGGAACCTCTACTCAAGATCACCGAACTACTTGGCCGTAAGGGCATCGTCGTCATCGTATCAGACTTGTACGAGCGTCCCGAGGAGGTCTTCAACTCGATCAGCCTGCTCCGCGCCCGTGGGCATGACGTGATTGTCTTTCATGTACTCGACCCTGCTGAATTGAGTTTCCCATTCGAAGACTCTTCTAGCTTTGAAGACCTTGAAACGCGCGAACAAATTCCAGTGATACCAAACCGGTTGCGGGATGACTACAAACGCCTTGTGGCCGAACATGTCGAAACGGTACAACGCCGATTAACGGAGAACCGGATCGATTACGTGCTATTGGATACTTCCAAGCCACTCGATCTGGCACTTTTCCAGTACCTCTTGGCTCGTGAACGCTGGACTCGCAAGCGATGAGCCTAGCCTTCCTCGTACCGCTGTTTCTGCTTGGCTTAGCCGGTATCGTAGTACCTATCCTTGTGCACCTGACACGCCGGCAACGCCGGAATGTAGTCACATTTCCTTCACTGATGTTCCTTGAAAGGATTCCTTTCCAGGAACAGCGACGACGACGCATTCAACACTGGCTCCTCCTCGCCCTGCGATCGCTTGCCCTTGCACTTCTCGCACTAGCATTTGCACGCCCCTTTCTTGATCGGAGTGATTTGAGCCTAGGAGCTGCCTCAGGACCACGGGAGATCGTTGTTCTGCTCGACCAGTCGTATAGCATGGAGATCGGTGACCAATTCACTCGAGCGCTCGACGAAGCTCGCGAGATCTTCGCTGACCTCGGACCATTGGACCGGGCAAGCCTAGTCGTTTTTGGGCAAGGAGCTCGGGTGGTTGCCCGCTCGACTGGGGATCGCCTTCGGCTCAACGCGGCATTAGACACCCTCAGCATCAGCTCGTCATCAACCAGCTTCGGACCTGCCCTCAAGGTCGCCCAAACAGTGCTGGAAGAATCAGAGCTGCCTGTGGGTGAAGTTTATCTGCTTTCAGACTTTCAACGCATAGGATGGGCCGGCGATGAAGGTGTGTATTTGCCAGCTGGCGCCAAGGTCATCTCAATCAAGCTTTCTGAAGATCCTCCGGACAACATCCAGGTGACAGATGTTGACTTGATCCGCCAGGCAGTTTCGGGACGTGAACGGATTACACCCACTGCCCGCATAGCCCGTAATGGAGGGGTAGATGCCCTTGAGGTAGATGTCAGACTAGAGTTAGACGGGCAAGAAATTCAGACCCGAACCGTAACACTCGATGCCAATGGAGCCGCGTCAGTCGCGTTCCAACCATTTACAGTTTCACAGCCTCACACTCGCGGCTCAATTCGCATTCCTACTGACGAACTCACTGCTGACGACGTGATGAACTTTGTTGTTTCACCTGGGACAGCCCTGTCCCTGCTCATAATCGGTGGTGGTGGTGGAAGCACGGACGCAAGCCTTTACCTGCGCCGAGCATTGGAGATCTCAGACGATGGTAGGTTCCGCTTGACCCATCGAAGAACCAACAATGTCCGGGCAGAAGATTTAGATGGCACCGATGCCGTAATTATCAACGACGCCAGGATCGATGGGGTATCAGCAGAACGCTTAAGGAATTTCGTCCAGGCAGGTGGTGGACTTCTCGTTGTTTTAGGCGAAAGATCAGGCTGGCCGGCGTCGGCACAGGATCTTCTTCCGGGCGCCGCCGGTGAGCCCCAGGATCGTCTCCAGGGACGTGGGGGACGGCTTGGGCATCTTGAGTATGGACATCCAGTTTTTGAGCCTTTTTCGGGCCCTCGGAGTGGTGACTTCACTGGTGCACGTTTTTTCCGCGCTCGTAACTTCGTACTCTCCGACTCGGCGAGCGTCCTTGCTCGATTTGATGACGGATCCGTAGCCTTCGCTGAACAAACGTACGGGCTCGGTACAGTACTTGTTTGGACATCGACATTGGACTCTTTCTGGAATGACCTGGCCCTCCAACCAGTTTATTTGCCATTCATCCATCGAGTGTCTGAGTACATCGGTGGGCGCACCGAAGCACTCCCCTGGTTCACGATTGGACAAGTCCTCGACCTTGGCGACCCTGCGGCACTAGCGAGTGCAGGCCTGGTTTCAGCGGAATCAGCAGAACTTTCAGACGATAGAGACCAGGTTGCTCTTACGCCTTCGGGGCAATCGATCGATCTCTCCTCCGATGACGGACCTAGATATTTGGCACTAGATGAGAGCGGTTTCTATACCATTCGACCGCCTGGCACAGATCCCGAACGCCCGTTCGTAGTCGCAGTCAATGTTGAATTGGAAGAGTCTAATCTCACTACTCTGGATCCAGAGGAACTAGTGGCTCAGGTAACATCGTCTGCGCCAAACCCTGACGCTGCGCCGGGATTCGTCCAGGCGACTGCACTCCAAATGGAAGATCAAGAACGGAGACAAGCCCTCTGGAGGTGGATGCTCATTGCAGCATTCGGCTTACTGGCGGCAGAGACGCTCATGTCGAACTGGGTATCCCGTCGAACTGCAGCTGCAACGCTGACGACAACCTAGCCACAGCTCTCTAAAGGAAGAGTCGTAACAAAGAGAGACCGCTATCCTGTGGTGGTATAGCTTATCGGCCCCTAGGTTGAGCCAGGACGACTAAGGAGAGGTGAATGAGGGACTCCGACAGACGGATGGCACAGGGCAAAATCTTGACGGTCGTCAGGAGTGTACGCCGGCGCTGGAGAACCCGAATTTTTCTCCGCGGCCTAACCTGGATCGCTGCAATCACGGGAGCGGTACTCTTAGTATCTGCGCTCAGCCTTGAGCAGATGCGGTTTTCGGCCCCCTCTGTAATCTGGCTTCGAATACTTACCTGGGGCACACTAGTAGCGACCACTTATTGGTTCATCCTGCGCCATTTATTCCGCCGGGTGCATGATGAGCAGGTTGGGCTTTACCTGGAGGAACACGAACCATCACTCGAACATTCAGTCGTCACCGCGCTCGAGGCTCCTAATGAAGCCTTTTCACCAGCATTGGGAGATCACTTGGTGCAGAACGCGCTCACCAGAGCTCGGAAGATCAAGGGCGGAAGACGCGTCGAACAGGGTGCCCTTTATAGACTAACTGGGATCATCACTGGTATCTCAGTTCTTGGCCTCTCATTGGTGCTGCTCGGTCCAAGTCACTTGAGGCTTGGGCTGGCCGCCCTGCTTCTCCCGACCAGAGCTGCAGCGGCCGTGAACCCTTACGAAGTCAATATCCAACCTGGTGATACAACTATCGCCCGAGGATCTGACCAGTTGGTGACTGCAACGCTTAGAGGGTTTGAGTCCAGTGATGTGTCGATCTTCACGCGCAAAGGCCCGGACCAAACTTTTCAGCGGATCACCATGCTGTTGGCTGAATCGGGAGATTTTGAAGCGCTGTTGCTCGGAGTCGACGATCCGACCGAGTACTTTGTCGAAGCGGCAGGGGTTCGTTCTGAAACATTTTCAATAGATGTAGCAGACCTTCCGTATGTCGATCAACTTGATTTGACATACTATTTCCCCAGGTATACCGGGCTCGAACCGCGTACCCGCGAGGATGGCGGAGATATAGCAGCGTTGCCAGGGACACTGGTAGAGATCCGCATCCATCCGACGATGGTCACTTCGGGTGGGCAATTTTTCATGGACGGGGAAACAGCGCAGGATCTCAGCTTGGAAGAGGACGGCACCTTTCTCGCCCGCCTTACAGTGCGCGAGGAAGGTTTTTACTCGATCCAGCTTGCCCGGGAGAATGGTGATTTAGTTCCGGCTTCCCCCGAATACAGGGTTGACCTCCTTACGGATCAAGAGCCTTCTGTACACTTCTCTAAGCCGGGTCGAGATGTCGCGGCTTCGCCAATCGAAGAGGTTTATCTGGAAGTCAGTGCAAATGACGATTATGGAATTGGTGACGTACGGATCGTCTATTCTGTAAATGGTGAAAAAGAGGATACAGTCCCGCTATTTCAGGGATCTGGCGCACCGCTACCAGAGGTGTCCACCGGCCATACACTCTTCCTCGAAGAGTGGGAACTCGAGCCAGGAGACTTGATCGCCTATTACGCTCTCGTGCGTGACAACCGAACTATCTCAGGCACCCGAGCGGTAGCCAGTGACATGTTCTTCCTTAACGTACGCCCTCTGGAACGGGCCTACCGGCAGGGAGAGGAAAGTGGTGGACAGCAGCAAGGTGGTGGTGGCGGCCAAACACCTGAGACAGCGCTCTCTGAGCTACAGCGGCAGATCATCTCTGCAACTTTTAATCTCATTCGCCAAAGAGACAGCTACGACCCAGAAGAGTTTAGCGAGAACGTGGTCAGCGTTTCGCTCTCACAGGGTCGTCTCAAGGAACAGGTCGGCACACTACTAGAGCGAATGCAGAACCGAGGGCTGACCCGGACAGATCCTGGGTTCCGCGATGTTTCTTCGATCCTGCCAAAAGCAGTTGAAGCAATGACGAATGCGCAGGAGGACCTCGATACGGAAGAATTACGTGAAGCAATCCCAGACGAACAGATTGCCTTACGATATGTGCAGCAAGCTGAGGAAACCTACGAGCGCTACGTTACCCAACAGCAGCAGCAACCGGGTGGTGGTGGTGGTAGCCAAGCGGCCGCAGAAGATCTTGCCGACCTATTTGAACTCGAACTTGATAAGCTGAAAAACCAGTATGAGACCGTCCAGCGCGGTGCTCAACGCCAAGCTGACAATGAGCTCGACGAACTGCTCGAAAAGCTGAAGGAGCTGTCACAGCGACAAGAACAACAGGCTGAGCGTCAGAGGCGCCGTGCTCAGGTCTCCCCTCAGGGAGCACCCTCGGGCGGAGGGACTGCACAACGAGAATTAGCGGAGCAAACTGAAGAGGCTGCAAGAGAATTACTCCGGCTCGCAAGAGAAAACAACGACCAGCAGCTTGAAGAAACAGCCCGGCAACTTCAGCAGGCTGCCGAAGCAATGCGCCAGTCAGCCTCTCAGGATGGCAGCACTTCAACCACTGAAGCGCAGACAGCGCTGCGCCGACTTGAGGAGACGCGGAGGCAACTTGAAGAAGCCCGTTCGGACCGCGCTCGGCGTGATGCCCAAACTGCGATTAATCAGGTTGAAAAACTTCAAGAACAGCAACGTGACGTTCAGCGGCAGGTCCGAGAACTCCCTACGTCTGGAGCCGAAAGATCGAGAGCAATTGAACAGCTCAGAGAACGTAAAGATCAGATGACAGACGCTGTTTCAGAGTTGGAACGGGAACTTGATCGTTCGGCAGCAAGCAGCAGTGCTGATAACCCAGAGGCCGCTAGAGCACTGCAAGATGGAGCTAACCACATTCGGGAGTCCAAGTTAAAAGAGAAACTGCAGTACTCTAGAGGTACGATTGAGCAATGGGATCCTCAGTCGGCTGTTACGCTTGAACTGACCATCGAAGCCGACCTCCAAGCTCTGCGTGATGAACTTGAACGAGCAGCAGGTGCGGCCAGCCAAAGAGAGCGCAACCCACTTGAAGAAGCGCTCGAAGAAGCCCGCGATCTGGTACGTGGTATGGAAGCGATGGAGAGGCGCCTCAGTGAACAAGGCCAGCAAGGGCAACAAGGCCAGCAGGGGCAACAAGGCCAGCAGGGGCAACAAGGCCAGCAGGGGCAACAAGGCCAGCAAGGCACCCGTCAATTGGGAGACCGGTCTGGAGCGATTGGCGGCGGCGGACCGGACGGATGGGCCGACTACGACGGGCGTTACTCTGAAGCTGGTGCGCCTACACGTGGAAACCCACGCCCATTGAACCCAGAGGAGATCCGGCAACTACAGCGGGAATTTGGCCAAAGGGGGAATCAGGTTCGGGCACTTCGCGAGCAACTCAGAGAGGTAGGGCGGCCTGCACAGGAACTCCGAGCGGTACTCGATGCTATGGAGCAGTTTCAGCGTGAAGGGATCTATGCAGACCCCTCTCAAGTCGCGCAGCTCCAGCAAGAAATTCTCGATCAACTCAAACGGCTCGAATTCGGTCTGCGCCGCGAAGTTGAAGGTTCGGCTGAGCGTACTACCACCCTGAGTGGGTCTGATGAGGTTCCCGACGGATATCGTGAACTAGTTGAAGAATATTACAGGGCCTTGGCAAGGGGTCGCCCAGGAGGTAATTGACCCTACCAACGCTCTCTTTGTAGCAAGAACACCCATCCGTCGTACTCAAGTACCGTCACCTGTCATCGACGTTGGCCAGAGCCGACAACAGGTCAACGATCATTGATGTCGGCCACGGTCTCCAGCATCTTCTGCGCCCAGAGACTCCATACAACACGGTATCTATAGCCTGGTACTAACCCTGACGTCGCATTGCCATGGACATGACGTATCTCCTCCAAGAACCCCCCGAACTCAGTAAGAGCGAGGTAACCAACTCAGTACAGGAGTATTATGGACTTGAGGGGACCCTTCATGCTCTTCCAGGGGACCGGGACCAGAACTTCCTCCTCGAATCTCCCGGGGGCCAGAAGCACGTAGTCAAAGTTAGTTCACTTGATGAGGCCCATGAGATTCTAGAGTTCGAAACCGAGATGATCACTCGGCTCAGTAACGACACAAATGGCCTAATTCCAAGTGTTATTCCGGCAATTTCTGGTACCAGGCTAGTAACCCACGAGAATCAACAGGGGCACCACTACCGACTAAGGATCCTTGAGTTCCTACCTGGAACCCTACTGGCGGAAATCAACCCACGCTCAGATGCGCTCCTGATGAATCTCGGTGAACGGATGGCGGAACTTGGAAGTGTGCTGGGAGCTTACCCTGATCACCCTCCACCCAGGGTCAACTTTGAGTGGGCACTGGGCCAAGCAGGAAATATCATGGAAAAGAGCCTGAGCGTGCTGGGCAGCCCACAGCGGGCGCTCATCGAATTAACGCTCGAGGACTTCCTGGATAACGAGAGAGACTTTCTAGGTCTTGGCTCACAGATCATCCACGGGGACGTAAACGACCACAACGTTCTCGTCTCCCTCAACAAAGAAGGGCAGGCACGCATCAGCGGGATTATTGACCTGGGAGATGCTCACTCCGCCCCGCGAGTTTTCGATCTGGCGATCGCGATCGCTTACGGCATTATCGGGACCGCCGACCCACTCTTAGCCGCCTCGGAGATCACCCGAGGCTACTATGCCGTCCAACCACTTCTAGACATTGAGATAGAAGTTTTGATGACGCTTGTCTGTGCAAGATTAGGACAGAGTGTCTGCATAGCCTCGCTACGAAGAAACCACGGGGATACGGACCCATATCACCTGATTTCAGAAGCTGGCGCATGGAAAACACTTTCATTGCTCGCAGAAATTCCGCGGCAGGTTAGTACTGGAACCCTAAGACAAGCCTGCGGTCTGGAGGCATGCTCCCAGAGTGCTCAGTTCCGAAAGTGGCTTGACAGCCAGAGTTTCGAAGATGTGGTGACCCTACCCGAAGACCCAAATGCCTTGGGAATCCTGGATCTAAGCATCTCGAGTCCCGACCTTACCGGCAGGGATACGGATGACACCGCACATTTTACCAATCGAGTGTCTCAGAAAATGCGATCTGATGGCCTGACGCTGGGCATAGGACGCTTCATGGAGCCCCGGGGATTTTATATTGCTGATGCGTTTGAAGGTCGACTAGGGGATCCTCGTGAAAGGCGCACGATTCATCTTGGAATCGACCTCTTTCAGGAACCTGGTACGGCGATCCATGCTCCTCTAGCCGGTCGGGTACATACTGTACGAGAAAACCAAAATCGTTTGGACTATGGGCCAACTGTGATCCTTGAACACAGTGCACCCTCAGGGTTGTTCTGGACTCTTTACGGACACTTAGAGAGAGCATCTGTGGAGAGCCTCAAGACAGGCGATTCTATCGATGCAGGACAGCCCATCGCTCGGATTGGAACCTATCCTGAAAACGGGGATTGGCCGCCACACCTACATTTCCAGATCATCACCGATTTAATGGGGTTTGAAGGAAACTTTCCCGGCGTGGCACTGCCCCGGGACAGCAATGTGTGGACATCATTTTGTCCTGACCCAAACCTGATCTTAAACCTGCCCTCAGAAACCACATACATGGAACCCAGGGGGCTCTTCGAACGTCGCAGACAGGTTCTCTCGCCTAATCTCAGCCTCTCTTACGAGACACCAATCCACATCGTGCGTGGCAAAGGGTCCTACCTGTTCGATGTTCTAGGCCGGAGCTACCTGGACTGCGTAAACAACGTTGCCCATGTAGGACATGAACACCCGCACGTGGTTGGGGCTGGCCAAAGACAGATGGGCGTTCTAAATACCAATTCAAGGTACTTACACGGCGCTATTATAGAGTACGCAGAGCGGCTATCTAAGCTTTTTCCTGAACCGCTATCCGTCTGCCTGTTTGTTAACTCAGGCAGCGAAGCGAATGAGCTAGCTCTGCGCATGGCCCGCACCTATACCGGTGGCACAGGTATCGCCGTGCTCGAGGGCGGCTATCACGGAAACACCCCAGGACTCATTGATGTCAGTCACTACAAGTTCACGGGCAGCGGGGGACATTCCCCCCCACCATGGACTCGAACAGCATTGGTACCAGACGAGTTCCGGGGACGCTATCGCCGTGACGACCCATCACGAGCGACTCTGTATGCAGCAGACGTCGGTGAAGCCTTCCGACAACTAGACTCGGAAGGACACCACCCTGCGGCCTTCCTTTCTGAGAGTCTCTTATCCTGTGCTGGACAGATAGAGCCACCACAAGGCTATCTCACCGCTGCTTATGAGCACGCCCGGGCTGCCGGAGCTTTATGTATAGCTGATGAAGTTCAAGTTGGCTTCGGTCGATTGGGCAGTCATATGTGGGGGTTCGAAACCCAAGGAGCTGTGCCCGACATTGTCACACTGGGTAAACCGATGGGGAATGGCCACCCGATTGGCGCTGTAGTCACGACCCTAGAGATCGCTGAGGCCTTCGACAACGGGATGGAGTTCTTTAGTTCTTTCGGTGGGAATCCCGTGTCAGCTGCAATTGCTCTTGCAGTTCTAGATATCCTGGAGGATGAAAAACTTCAGGTCAATGCAGCGACAGTCGGAACAGTCCTAAAGACTGGACTTGATACACTGATGCGGTCTCACAGCTGTATTGGTGATGTTCGAGGTCGCGGTTTATTTCTGGGAGTTGAGTTCGTCGAAAGCGGTGAAACGCTCGAACCTGCTCCAAAAATCGCCCAGTACGTTGTGGAGCACCTGAAGAAACGGGGTATCCTTCTGAGCTCTGACGGTCCGGATCACAACGTTATCAAGATCAAGCCCCCAATGTCGTTCTCAGAGAGCGACGCAGAGCGTTTGATCAGTGAACTTGATCAGGTATTAGCTCACGATTTTGTCCAAGGCACCAGTCTTATTCAGCCCCAGGATTGAGACGTTCGTCGGAAAACAAAAAAGCCAGAAAAAGAAAATGGCTGCACGGCTTTGGGGGGGACATGCACATCCCAAGTTCCTCCTTGCCGGGATCACCACCCACCGTCACAATGAATCTGTTGCGACCGATTCTATATGGAGTCGACGCGAACCTCACTAATTACCAACCGTCCCTTTGGAGCGGAGATATGTATAAAAAAGCTGGTGCGACCTTGGCGGGCATGGTGCTTCTCTTAACGCCAGCACCTGTATTATCGCAGAGTGCGCCAATGATGAGCGAAGTGAATCCATCCTTCTTCGAGGGGATGCAGTACCGGCAGGTGGGACCACTGCAGGGCGGACGCGTGACCGCGGTAACTGGGGTACCATCCCAGCCTCGGACCTTCTACATGGGTGTCGCTTCAGGCGGTTTGTGGCGGACCACGGACGGGGGTGAAAGCTGGGAGCCAATCACCGATGGCCAGGTTCCAGTAGGGTCAAGCGGCGCAATTGCAGTAGCTGACTCCGACCCGGATGTCATCTACTTCGGCACTGGCTCGGATGGGTTGCGTAGCAACGTCTCCACCGGACGTGGGGTGTACAAAACCACGGACGGGGGTGAGACATGGTCATTCGCTGGACTCTACAACGTGGGGCAAATAGGCGCCCTGAAGATTCATCCTACTGATCCGAACACAGTCTGGGTTGCGGCGAACGGTGATGCATTCAAGCCAAGCACCGAACGGGGTATCTACAAAACGACCGATGGCGGCCAGACCTGGCGCAACACGCTCTTCGTTTCGGACAGCACTGGTGCGATGGACGTAGAGATTCAGCCTGGAAATCCAAGTGTGGTATATGCCTGGATGAACCGGATTGAGCGTAAGCCTTGGACTATCATCAGCGGCTCATATGAAGGCGGCTTCTACAAGAGCACCGATGGCGGAGAAAATTTTGACCACATCTTGAACGGCCTCCCCAACGAATTGATCGGTAAAGCAAACATGGGAGTGACAGACGCGAATCCAGATCGTATCTACGCCCTCGTGGAGGCTAAACCCGGAGGAGGATTGTATCGCTCCGATGACGCAGGCCAGAATTGGATGCTGGTAAATGATGAGGGCGCCATGATCCAACGGCCCTTCTACTACACAACACTCGGAACTGATCCTACAAATGCCGACGTCGTATATACTGGTGCGGAAGGCTTCTGGAGATCGACTGACGGGGGACGGACGGTGACCAGGATGCCTACGCCGCACGGTGATAATCATGACATATGGGTCAGCCCGAATGACGGTAATACGATGGTCCAGGCAAACGACGGTGGTGCAAATGTTTCCTACGATGGAGGCCAGACCTGGTCTACGCAGTACAACCAACCGACTTCAGAAATCTACGGCATCCATCTTGATGACCGATTCCCGTATCGGCTGTACGCAGCTCAACAGGACGACGGCACACACATTCTCTCGAGCATTGCAGAAGGAGGGGAAAGGAACGTCGATTGGTGGTCCGGTCCGGGCTGTGAGACCGGCCCAGTTGTCCCACATCCGACGTACCCCAACATCGTCTATGGTTCTTGCAAAGGTCAGTTTGCAGTTCAGGATCGAGAAACAGGTCAGTCCAAGCCGTACTGGGTAGGAGCACAGTCTCTCTACGGTAACGCTGGCCGTGACCTGATCCTTCGTTTTCAGCGGGTATCCCCAATGGAGCTATCGCCGCACGATCCCAACGTCATCTACTACGGATCGCAGCACCTGCACCGCTCAACTGACATGGGCGTCACATGGGAAACAATGTCCCCGGACCTGACGGCCTTTCCGCCGCATGCTCAGGGTGCGAGTGGCGAACCTATCACAAGGGATGTCACGGGTGAGGAATTCTATAGCACGCTTTACGCAATCCAAGAATCACCTCATCAAGCAGGCGTCATATGGACTGGCGCCAATGATGGTCCGTTCCACATCACGCAAGACGACGGAGATAGTTGGCAGGACATTACACCGCCCGACCTTCCGGAGGGTGGCCGCGTGGCATGGATCGACGTTTCACCGCACCGGCAAGGCTCAGCATACTACGCGGTATACCGGTATTTACTCGGCGACTACGCACCCTATATCTATCGGACCGATGACTACGGTCAGACTTGGTCCCGCCTTACAACTGGTGATAACGGAATCCCAGCAGACTGGCCGACGAGGGTCGTGCGGGAAGATCCGGACCGAGAGGGACTACTTTATGCTGGTACGGAGTTCGGCCTCTTCATCTCGTTCAACAATGGAGGCAACTGGCAACCGTTCCATTTGAATATCGGCAACCTCCCAATCAATGACATCCAAGTGAAGAACAAGGACTTGGTGATCGCTACTCAGGGTCGCGCAATCTGGATTCTCGACAATGTTTCGGCACTGCATCAGATCACGTCAGAGGTGACAGTCGCCGAAAGTCACCTTTTCGCGCCGAGGGATGGATATCGGACCTCGACAGCAGCCCATCTGCTTGGCCCGAATATTGACTACTATCTGCCCACACCTGCTTCGGGCACGGTCACCCTGGATATCCTCGATCGAGCAGGGGTTATCGTGAACTCTTATAACAGTGCCCAACCCCCAAGGGGTGGTGGTGGTCGTGGTGGTGGAGGCTTTGGGGGACGCGGTGGAGGTACACCTGCGCCCTCAGTAACGACTAGCGCAGGATTCAATCGTGTGGTCTGGAACGTTCGAGACACCGAAGGCTTGCCCGTACCGCCTGGGCAATATCAGGTGCGAATGGGCGTCGGAGGTGAATCTCAAACTCAGCGATTCAACGTCCTCATTGACCCACGTGTAGAAGCAGGAGGCGTCACGGTCGCGGACCTCCGTGAGCAGTACGAGCATAACAAGAGAATGAACGCAATGGTGGCGGAGGTGGACGCATTGATTGAGCGAGTACGAGCCGCCCAGGATAGCGATGACAACGACCTACAACGTCGTATAGCCCCAATTGCAGAAAAGCTCATCACAGCACCGATCCGTTACAGTAGTCCGGGACTCAGAGATCATATTACCTACCTACAGGGGATGACCGCGCGAGTTGACATGAAGATCGGCCGCGATGCGATTGCACGTCACGAGGTACTTAGGGCTGAACTGGATGAAATCACTCGTGAGGCGAATGATATTCTCGGCTCAGGTAACTGAGCCGAGCCCTCACGGGTCATGACCTGGATGGTGACGCCCTGCCCATAGGGCGGGGCGTCATTTCAGTCGCGCATACCAACTCCCAAACCAAGATCCATTAGATCCTGCTAGAAGAGCCGCACTGCGATAAATGCCCCGGAGTATGCCAAGAAAAGCATGTAAGAGAACTGGAGTATCGGCCACTTCCAGCCTCCGGTCTCCCGACGCATGACAGCAACTGTAGACATGCATTGGAGGGCAAACGCGAAGAATACCAGAAGCCCAATTGCAGCTGGGAGTGTTAGATCGCGCCGCAGTGTTTCCTGGAGCGTGATTGAGTCATCAGTCGCATCTTCAACCCCGTAAATGGTCCCGAGCGTTCCCACAATTACTTCACGAGCCGCCAGTGATGTGACCAGCCCGATACCGATCCGCCAATCGAAGCCAAGTGGCTCAATAGCAGGTTCTATAACCTGACCAATTCGTCCCAGTGCGCTGTCTTCGATAGGGGGTGGCCCAGTATCTAACCTCGGGAACTGCGTTAGCATCCAGAGTACGATCGCGACAGCGAATATGACCCTGCCAGCTCTCTTCAGAAATATCTTGCTCCGGTCTAGCAAACGGAGACCAATGGATCTAGCCGAAGGCAACCGGTACGGTGGGAGATCCATCACGAATGACCCGGGCTCGGCCCGTAGCAGTGTCCTCTTCAGGAGAAATGCGGTGACTACAGCCGCCATGATACCGAGACCGTAGAGCCCGAGAAGCACCGCTGCTCGATAACTCATGAGCGGTCCCAGTAAACGACGGTCGGGGATAAACGCAGCGATGAGTAGAGCATATACCGGAAGACGCGCTGAGCACGTCATGAAAGGTGTGATGAAAATGGTTGCTAGGCGATCTCGCTCATCCTCTACAGTTCGCGCCGCTAGGATCGCCGGAATCGCACATGCATAGCCAGAGAGAAGTGGAAGAAATGCTCTCCCTTGCAGGCCAACTCGATACATGACTCGGTCTGCAATCACCGCTGCCCTCGCCATGTAGCCCGAATCTTCGAGAATCCCCAGAAAAAGGAAAAGGACAAGGATTTGGGGAAGAAAAACCACGACGGACCCAACCCCAGCCCACACACCATCGATAAGTAGAGACCGAAACCAACCATCGGAGAGCCTGCTAGCGAGCCACTCTCCTGAACTCGTGATCAGGAGTTCTACCCCATCCATGAGCGGTACAGCCCATGTAAAGATCGACTGAAAAACGACAACCACGACCGCCAAGAAGACGAGTGGGCCCCAAATCCGGTGGAGGAAAACTGCATCGAGACGCTCGGTAGATTGCGCAGGGCCAGGTTGAACGAAGCTTGCCCGATCCACAACCTTGTCTACACGCCTGCGGCGGGCGGTGAATGCATCGATCATGGGCAGCGGAACACCACGCGGCACATTATTGAGCACACGCACAGGAGGAGGTAGACCTCGGTGGCGAATCTCGACTCCTGAGAGAAAATCTTTAACCTGGTCGACCCCTAAGCCCACTCGTGCATTAGTCTTGACGACCTTAACACCTAGCAGGTGAGCTAACTCCATGTGGTCCAAGTTTCCGCCACGTTCCTCTAGCTCGTCCCACATGTTGAGTACTAACAAAGTCGGGAGCTCGAGCTTAAGCACTGGCTCAACTAGCATGAGTTGGCTCTCTAGTCGCGTACAGTCGACGATCAATACTACTGCGTCGGGGGCCGGTAGATCCTCAAGGCGCCCTTCTAGCGCATCCCTGGTCACCCGCTCGTCGAGTGTTCGGGCGGAAAAGCCATGTATACCTGGAAGATCAACAAGCTCAACGGTTTGTTCGAGGTCACACTGGACCTGGCCCACGTACTTTTCCACCGTCACACCAGGGTAGTTGGCCACCTTCTGCCGGAGTCCGGTCAGGCGGTTAAAGAGTGTAGTCTTTCCTGAATTCGGTGGTCCAATTAGCGCGATCAGGGGGGAACGGGTTTCATTCTCAATCTGAGCGCTAGCAGAGGCACTGCCTTCCGGCGGGGTGCTAAGGTCACGCAAGGGATTCGTGACTTATTGGCTCTCTTGGGAGAAGTCACTCAGGAGACGCACACAGAGACAGTTCGCCGTCTCGCGCCGAAGCGCCAATAGAGATCCATCCACCGATATTATGGGATCCCCCGTGGGTGACGATCGCACTGGGCAAATCCGGCATCCAGGCAACACACCTCGTTCAAGCAGGGGTTCTGCTCGTTCAGCGGGCAAATCGATGCGAACTAATTCGACCGTCTGACTCAACGGGATGTCACCGAGACGTAGCTCCCCACCCAGTTCTTCTTTCGGTAATCCCGACATCGATTGTGGCCCGGTCAAACCCACTCGCGACTCGCTCCTAACCTCTATAACAACAGAGGAAGAGATTGAGAATGAGATTGAATCTCAACTAACATACCCTTATGCGCAACGCCTAGGAACCACATCCGCTGCAACCGACGGAACGAGTCTCGAAATAAATCTCTCTAATTATTCACATCCGCAAGGATTTTCTTCTGTGCATTCACAAGTGTCACATGTGCAATTTGTATTGTTACACATTTCTTGATCTCCTGATGGTAGGTTCTTTAAATATTCTTCATTAACCCTGTACTGCAAAGAAACTTCTAGAGCAAGGAATAAACCGTTACCTCTCCTGTTTTTCCTAGAATATCCACATCCCAAATCACAAAATTCTGGTCGCCATTATTCACACAATCGAGAAAAAAGAATTTTGCGGTCGAGCCCTCACGCCTAAACGTCCCAGTCAATGGACTCCAGAGCAATGTCCCATCATCCAGAATGGCCCTTGCATTACCCTCTAGGCTCCCTCGCGACTTATCACCTTCTAAAGCATAAAGCGTGTGTGTAACAAATACTTTCCCATACTTACCGATTGTTCCTTCGAAATTCATCGTCGTGCTGTCTTCGTTAACAGTCACCCCAGTGATTTCTACATCTCCATGTTCTACTGGATTTGAGAGATCCATCTATCACTCCTCAGTATAAAAGGGTTAATCCGCTACACCTGGCTGATGCAGGTGCACATCACTCTGCGGATAAGGTAGCGAGCAGCCAGCCTCCTCGAGTTTTTCTTTCAATGCCCTAGTTAAGTCCCAACGAACTGACCAATAGTCCTCAGTATTTACCCATGGTCTGACCACAAGATTGACGGATGAGTCAGCAAGCTCGTGAACGGCGACGATGGATTCTGGCTCATCAAGAATTCGGTCGTCTGATGCTAACAATTCCCTGCAGATCCGAACTGCCAAATCCAGGTCGTCGTCATAACTCACACCCACAATAAGATCGACGCGTCTCGTATCGCTGCCGGAATAGTTGATGATCGTCTGCCCGAAGATCCTCGAGTTGGGAACCCGGATATGTACGTTATCACCTGTCGTGAGAAGACAGGTGAAAATCCCCACCTCTCGAACGGTACCGATACTACCGCCGACCTCAACTGCATCCCCAACGTTGAAGGGCCGGAAGGTCAGAAGCATCACCCCCGCCGCGAAGTTCGAAAAAGTGTCCTGGAATGCTAGTGCGATGGCCAGACCGGCCGCTCCGAGCACCGCCACGAACGAAGTAGTATTCACACCGAGTACGCCAACTGCTGCAATTGCGACAAGCGCGATTGTGGTCACATAGACCAATCCAGCAATAAACGGAACGAGAATATCGTCCAGCGCAGACGCCTGCAGGGCTTTTACTGAAAAACGCTTCGCCCATCCAGCGAAAAACCAGCCAATCGCCAGAACCGCAGCCGCACCAGCTAGTTTTGGCGCCCATGTCGCGATCACTGATGTGGCCACCTGAAGCAATGCACTTAAATCAAACATCGAGATCCCCTGAAAAAAAAGCTTATTGTTGAGGAGCGATGGTCAACTCAACCCGCCGCAAGCCTCCATACCTGAGCAACTAGAAAGCACACGGTCAACCCCATCGCCAGTGGCATTAGTGTGGCGACCGCTGTCCACTTTGTACTACGGGTTTCCTTGTAGATCGTATAGATCGTTGTAGAACAAGGGTTATGTAGAAGGCTGAAGAGCATCAAGTTGACCCCAGTCAGTAGCGTCCATCCACCCGCTCTCAACAGGTCACCTGTGGCGCCTACACTGTCGAGCTCAAACATGACACCAGCCCCTTCTCCCATAGCAAACCCACCGGTCAAGACCGTCAGCATCAGAACCGTTGGAATCACAATTTCGTTGGCTGGGATTGCTACCACGTAAGCCACTAGGATCACTCCATTCATTCCGAGGATAAGCCCAGCCGGATCAAGCCAGCCCACTGCATGGTGTGCCAGGCTTACACCATTGAGGTTGATGTTCGAAATCAACCAAATCAATGCACCAGCCGGAATCGCGAAAATCACCGCCCGCCAGAGCACGATCAGTGTCCGATCGATAATCGAGGTATAGAGTGTTTGCCAAACCTGTGGAGGACGATAGGGCGGTAGCTCCAGACTGAAGCTCGTCGCTTCCCCACGAAGCACGGTCCGAGACAGGATCCAGGAGGACAGGAACATCATCACGATCCCTAGGAGGGCGATGCCCACGACGGCACCAGCACTGATCAAGCCGCCAAGTTGTGACGGCGCCAAGGCACCAATAAAGATCGTGGCGATCAGAATCTGGGTTGGCCAGCGGCCATTACATAGAGAGAAATTGTTCGTAATGATCGCGATTAGGCGCTCCCGAGGAGAATCAATTACCCGAGTAGCCACGACACCCGCTGCGTTACAGCCGAATCCCATACACATCGTCAGAGCTTGCTTGCCATGTGCTCCAGCTTTACGAAAGAGCGAATCGAGATTGAACGCCACACGAGGCAGATAACCGAAATCTTCAAGCAGGGTAAAGAGTGGGAAAAAAATCGCCATCGGTGGCAGCATGACGGCTACCACCCAGGCCGTAGCGAGATACACGCCGTCGAGCAGCAAGCCATCAAGCCACCACGGTATCCCAATACCGAGCGAGAGAGCTTTCAGGGCACTATGCCCGTTATCAATTAGCGCGGTCGCCAAGAGCGAAGACGGGATGTTGGCACCTTCGATGGTGATCCAGAACACTGTAGCGAGAATGAAAAGCATGAGAGGGAAACCGAAAATCCGACTTGTAAGCCACTCATCCATCTTTCGGTCGAATGCGAGGCCCACCTTTTTAAGGCCTCTAACTTGGACCCGTGCCGCTATCTGTTCAGCAACCTCGTACGCGCGGCCTGTGACGACATCTTGGAAGTCAGAAGGAAGGCTCCACCTAAGGCTCATTCCCTTCTTTAGCACCCGATGACGTGCTTCCGCTGGGGCGATTTCAACCAATGCACCTGACTCATCATGAGACAGTTGTCCTAATTCGCCAGATTGAACTGCCCCCTCGACCGCCTCGTCCGCATTTAGTAGCCGAAGAGCTACCCATCGCGCGTTCGGGACTTCTGGAAACGCATCCTGAATCACTGGAACCAATTCATCTAGGGCAACCTCAACTTCAGCTGTGTGCTGCTCAACCCGGATAGCAGATCCAGAGTGTGCTCCAAGTGCAACTTCGTGCACGGCGGAGATAAGATTATCGATCCCGACCCCCTCTCGGGCGATACCCTGCACAACTGGTACGCCGAGTTCACGCTCAAGCTTAGCAGGGTCCACCGCGATCCCGTGTCGGCGGGCTTCGTCCACTAAGTTGAGGAAAACGACAACTCGGTCAGTGATCTCCAGAACTTGCAAGACCAGGTTAAGGTTTCGCTCGAGCCTGGTGGCGTCCACAACCACAACAGTCACGTCTGGCCTACCAAACAACACAAAGTCCCGCGCTACTTCCTCATCTACGCTACCTGCTAGTAGTGAGTACGTACCCGGTAGGTCTACAACCTTGGCTCGCTTGCCCTCATGGACAAACGCACCCTCAGCTCGCACTACCGTCTTCCCAGGCCAATTCCCGGTGTGCTGTCGGAGACCCGTAAGCTCATTGAAAACGGTACTCTTGCCGACGTTGGGATTCCCTGCGAGGGCGATCAGATAGTCCGACTTGTCGGTGCTTATACCCAAACGAACCAGACTCTGCGCGCGATGTTGCGCACAGGAGACACAGGGGGCAGCTGCGACAGTTGGCATCAGTCAGCAACCTCGACGAGAGACTCGACTCTTTCGATGTGGATCCAAGCAGCCTGACTTCTACGCAGAGCGATGAGCGCCCCACGGATCAAATACGCAACTGGATCTCGGGCAGCGCTCTCCATATCGGCTCTGATCTCTGTGCCCTTGACTACCCCAAGGTCGAGGAGACGCCTTCGCTGACTACCCTGACACGCGGGAGAGATATCAATCACTCGTCCTGTTTCTCCAAGATCCAGATCAGCCAACGTTTCGGGGCGCCTGCCTATGCGCTCACCCTCGGGTAGAACTCGCACCGTAACGTTTTGTGCTTCCACCACGTTAATCCGCCACTCACTGCCATCCACTAGAACCCGAACTTGTCGGTTATCCCGCTCCAGCACCTCAAGCCTACCACCGAGTACTAAACCACGATTGAGCAAGCCATTGAAGATCTCCCGGGGCTCATCCTCGAGGTGGACCACCTCCACTGCCCTTCCCGGAGGAACTCCGGCCAGACTCAACTGTTCGACTTCTGGCAGTTCACCACTCGCTGTCGGAATAGGGTCACCATGAGGATCCCAGAGTGGGTGGCCTAGCCGGGCCGATAGTGCATCAGTCTGCTCAGTTGAAAGACTATGCTCCATTCGTTCAGCTTCGTCGTGCCACTCTACTGCAGGGACTCCTGTCCGATCTGCGAGATAGCGTTCCCAAAGGCGGTGTGTACGGACCAGTCGAAGAGAAAATTCTCGCCCTTCCTCCGTGAGAGTCGAAACACCCTCTTCTCCTGGTTTGACGAAATCTGATTCGGTCAGCCGAGTAACAAGCTTAGCTGCGTCATGGGTAGAGATTGTCAATCTGCCTGCGAGACTCTCCAACGTGGGTACCCGACCCGCCTGTTCCCACATATAGAAGTGCTTCAGTGCATCCTCAAGTTGCACTCGTTCCGTCAAGCGCAAAATCCGTGACAGACGAGCGTAGATACCCCTCCGAGGCCAGAAGAGGATAACTAGAACGGTCATCGAACCTGCAAAGACCGCAAGGGCGAAGAGCGGGTCAACCATAGAAAAACAAAGGCAACAAAACCAATATATCAATGGAATTTAGGCAAGGCTAAACTAGAACTCAGACGCCCAGCGTGTCAACGCCAGAGCCGATCTATCTCAGGGCAATCAACCCGCAGGAGTCGTGAGGGTTGAACGTTAATTCTAAGGGCGCCTAACCGATCCCTTGGCCTGATATTGTCCACCGATAAATGAAGGGTAAAGACTCACCCGCACCCAAGATCCAAGGCTGGTCGAACTTGACCTTCCCGTCGACAGAGACTGCAAGCCTCACTACCTCCGGTAACTCACCATTGTTAATGAGTGTAGCCGAAATACGAGCTTCTTCGTTTAGTGCGAAATCCTGAGTGTAGTCACCGGTGACCTGGATCGTGTCCGCATAATTAAACACGGTCTCGTTACCGACCGTCCGGAAGCGGGTCGAGACGACCAAGGCAAGATTTGCAGGAGCAGTAGCCTCGACTGTTACGGTAGCCCTCTCAGGTAAGTCAGTTACGGTGCACCCACCTGAAATCAGCAACACTAGACTAACCGTGTAATTTCTTACCAAGCGGGCTTTGTTAATCGTCATCTTCTCCCCTGCCCCGTCATTTCAACCTTGCTATAGCCTATTGTTGGAAACAATTACTGCTTCTTCTCTTCAAGTGATTCCCCTGAATGACCCTTGCGTTCCCCGCCCTTCTCGCTGCTGGTTACAGAACACACCATCTTGCGTATATGCTCAATCTACAACGTCGGACTTTTATAGTCTTGCTGCTAGCGATCGCCGCTCCTGTAGCGACCGTAGGACAAATCCCTGGCGTATCGCCCTTGTGTGCAGACCGCCCACCGGTGACAGGGTCACAACTCTCAATCAGGCCTCCTAGTGAGCGCCCCTCACGAGCCGGGACCCGACCAGATCGTCCTGCCTCAGACCTGTTATGTATCGATCTTTTCTCCACTGCAAACGGTAGAGATGCGTCGGGCGTTATTGAGCTGACACGCCCCTGGTCCCCGTTCGGGGTGACGGTGACCCCTCAGGGCCACCACCGGCAACAGCTTAAGGCATGGATCAGTGGACTACCTGAACTCTCAACCCTCGGTCCATACAGAGCGTACATCGCTTGGGCCACCCCTCTCGAACTAGACCCAGTCATAAAGCTCGGCGTGGTTTCAGATGGTGAAAACGAACTGGGAGAAGTTGCTTTCAACAAATTCATGGTTCTCATCACCGCTGAACCATCACTAGAAGTAGATCAGCGCAGCGGTCCTCTGATATTGCGTGGGCGCTCACCCTCGAGTCGCATGGAGGCGCATGATCTTATGGCGCTCGCTCCTGCTGCAGAGGCGGGTGTAGTCACAACAAGCCTGACCGAAAACGTCTGGGATTTGCCCCCAATGTACGAAGGAGTACCGATGCTTCCCGGCGTCATGGCGACTCGGCCACGATCATCACCTCTCCTTCCCACAAACACTGCTGATATCCCCCGTGCTCTGCCCTCCGAAGTTGTTGAGCTTCCTGACGGAGGCACACTCGATCTCTTCGCGGGCTTTGTGCGACGTGAGATTCAAGGACGTGAACTCACGATGCTAGCCTTTAATAATCAACACCCTGGGCCGCTTATCAAGGTAAAAAAGGGTGCGACGATCTTTGTGAACTTCACGAATGAAACATCATTGCCCACAGCAGTTCACTGGCACGGAGTGCGTCTCGAAAACCGCTATGACGGTGTCCCTGGATTAACCCAAGAGGCGGTGCAACCTGGGCAGACATTCCGTTACCAAATCTATTTCAAGGATGCAGGAATCTATTGGTATCATCCCCACCACCGGGAAGACTTGCAACAAGAACTCGGACTTGCAGGGAACATACTGGTCGCGCCTATCTCAACTGACTACTACAGCCCTGTAAACCGCGAAGAAATCGTGATGCTGGACGATCTTGTACTCGCAGAAGACGGCATAACTCCATTTGGGCTCGAGTCATCCAACTACATGTTGATGGGTCGGTTTGGGAACGTCTTTATCACGAATGGTGAACCGGAGTACAGTCTAGAGACCGACACCGGAGAGGTCGTCCGATTTCACTTCACGAATGCTTCAAATACAAGAACTTTCAATATTTCTTTCCGTCCACGAACGGAACCGGATGCCAATGTCGTTCCCATCAAGGTTGTAGGCTCCGATGTGGGAAAGCTCGAACATGAAGTCATTGTCGAAAGCATCGTCCTAGCTCCAGCAGAACGCTACGTAGTTGAAGTATTTTTCGACAAAACAGGTTCATACGAACTCACAAACCATGTTCAAGGCATCAATCACAGGATGGGTGTGTTCTTGGAGGAAATCAGTATTCTGGGGACAATCACGGTGTCCGGGTCCCGCACCGCAGTTGACCATCAGCACGCCTTCGAAACACTTCGCACGAACCTGGATGTCATCGCCGACATTGACCGATACCGCAGCTACTTCAACCGCCCTGTTGATCATGAGCTAGTGTTAACGCTTGAGGTCGACAGCCTTCCCCCGGCGATAGAGCAATCAATGCTGTACGACTGGGTCTACTTCAATCCTGTGGAATGGACCGGAACGATGCCGGTAATGAATTGGTCAACCACTGGTGCTGAAGTGGAGTGGATCCTCAGGGATGCCGTCACAGGCGATGAGAACATGGAGGTCAATTGGAGCTTTCAGGTCGGCGACGTAGCTAAGATTAGAATCCATAATGATCGAGGGGCTTTTCACTCAATGCAGCATCCGCTGCATATCCATGGGCAACGGTTCCTGATCCTTGAGCAGAACGGAGTGGCCAATAATAATCTAGTTTGGAAGGACACTGTGCTGTTGCCGGCAGGGTCATCTACAGACATCCTCCTTGAACTCTCTAACCCCGGACGTTGGATGGTGCACTGTCACATTGCGGAGCATCTGGAGTCCGGTATGAAATTCGTTATCGACGTCGAAGGAAACTGAGATGAAAGCCGTAGCCACTTCATTAACATGTACTGCTGCCCTATTGATCGGAGTACTTCCGGTAGGCGCACAACCGTTCCAGGAGTTCATCGCCATTGGCGGGCCGGTCACCGCACTCACCAATGCGAAGGTAATAGATGGTACAGGTGCTCCAGCACGCACCGGACAAACGATCCTCATTGAAGGCGACCGAATCACAGCTGTCGGTTCAAATATATCGGTTCCCACTGGTGCCAACCGCGTAGATCTTGCCGGACACACCGTTATTCCTGGGTTAATTGGATTACATAATCACAGCTATTACACAGGCGGGCAGGGTCGTGCGGCACAGCTGTCATTTTCAGGATCGAGGCTTTACCTGGCATCTGGAGTTACAACAATTCGTACCACTGGTGCCAGAGCCCCGTACGAAGAGCTGAACCTCAAACGGGAGATCGAGGCCGGTCGAGCGATCGGGCCAACAATATTCGCGACCGGCCCCTACCTCACGGGTGAGCAAGGATCACAAACTATGACGCGCCTCCAGGGACCGGAACAAGCGCGCCGGGTCGTGCGCTACTGGGCGGAGGAGGGGGTTAGCTGGTTCAAAGCATATACCTGGATCTCACGAGCTGAACTTGGGGCGGCCATAGAAGAGGCACACCGTCACGGGGTGAAAGTCACTGCACACCTGTGCTCAGTAGGTTATCGGGAAGCGGTCGCACTTGGAATCGATAATCTCGAACACGGATTATTCGCTAACAGCGAGTACGCTCCTAACAAGGTTCCAGACGAATGCCCGCCCGGTTTCCGAAACACCTATGCAGATCTGGACGTGAACGGCTCAGATGTACAGGCGACCTTCCAGGACATGATCCAGAATGATGTCGCAATGACTTCAACACTCGTGGTATACGAGATCTCAGTCGCTGGCCGTCCACCGATCGATGAGCGCGTATATCAAGTGCTCGCGCCTGAGATCGCTGAGGAGGTGCGAGAAATCGCTATCGCCCGACGAGCGGGACAAGGCGCAATCGATCCAGAAACGTTTGCCAAAGCGATGGAGTACGAACGAGCGTTTGTGCAAGCAGGAGGGACCTTGGCGGCCGGTGTGGACCCAACAGGATACGGTGCCGCCCCACCCGGGCTAGGTGATCAGCGGAATTACGAACTACTCCTCGAAGCTGGCTTCTCCGCACCAGAAGTTGTTCAGATCATGAGTGGAAACGGAGCCAAGGTCCTGGGTGTACTTGACGACGTTGGTACGGTAGAGCCAGGAAAACTAGCTGATCTAGTGGTAATAGAAGGTGACTTGGAAGAGCTAGGAAATTTACACAGTACTAAGATCGTGTTCCGCCATGGTATTGGCTGGGATTCGCCCAAGCTCATTGACTCAGTGCGGGGGATAGTAGGTATCCGCTAAAGACCTGGCTTACCGCTAACGAATAGATGCTGTACCTAGGAGCTGCGCTGGTTGCGCCCGTAGTGGGAGCAGCACTTTACCATGTCCTCCACAGTCGAGCAGCGGCCGTACGTATCGTTGATGGCTTTGTCTATGTGGCAGTTCCGTTCCTGGTATTATGGCAAGTTCTGCCCTATACCTGGAACGAGCAGAGCCTATTGCCGCCACTCATCATCGGTTCCGGGGTCCTCATACCCACCATTCTTGAACGAGCATCGAACGCTCTGGCATCACAGACCGATAACTTCGCCATTTTACTTGGCCTTTCAGGCCTAGTCTTACACGCCGTCCTTGAGGGTGTCGCCTTTACCCCAGGTAGTGATATCCTCGGTGTACCGTTCGTAGCCGCAGTGACTTTGCATCGAATTCCAGTAGGCCTCGTGATCTGGTGGCTTATTTGCCCACGGCATGGCGAACTTGCAGCCGCGGCTGCGGTAGTCAGCGTACCTGTCGCGACTGCCTTGGGGTATGTGGCTGGAATAGAGTTCTTGGGAGAATGGCAGGGCCAGGGATTGGAATTGTATCAGGCATTCGTGGCAGGCTCGCTGATCCACGTAGTCTTTCATCAAGGGCGACATGATCACCGGCACTGATCTCAACAAAACTGAGGTAAAAGTCATAGCCATAAAGACGAGGGCTGGCGAAGACACATCTCGCCAAAGTATTCATGACAGTTAGAGGAAATGTGCTTGCGTACCCCTGATATGAGAAACCAAGTCGATGCATAACATCAGCGGGATTTTCGTCTTAGCCGTCTTGTTGCTAGGCCTTGTTACCACAGCACAAGCTGGGTGCGCACAGCAATCGGAGGGTGAGGTGATTTTCGGAGAATCATGCGCCGAGTGTCACAGCTCCGCTCAAAGTGGCCGAACACCAAGTGTATTCTCCCTCTCTTCTCTGTCCCCCAGGGCAATTGTATCGGCCTTGGAGGATGGGGTCATGCAGTCGGAGGGCGCAGCCTTAAGTCGTGATCAAAGAATTATGGTGGCGGAAGCCCTTACTAGCAGGAGGTACTCCGAGACCACACTACCAGCGACCGCCTTTTGTTCCGAACAGAGCACTCAAGTGCTTGAAGCCGAATCGGTATCCTGGATGGGTTTTGGTGGTAATATCGAGGGAACAGGATTCCAGCCTGATGACCGTGCTGGCCTTACCGTCTCGGAGATACCGAGCCTAGAACTCCTCTGGGCATTCGCTTTTCCAGATGCGAGCGAAATTCGTACCAAACCCACCATTGTCGGGGAACTAGCTCTATTTGGAGATCAGTTTGGTATGGTCTACGCTGTTGACACCAACACCGGATGTGTCAGATGGACATTTGAGGCCGATGCGGGAATCCGCGGTGCTATCCTGGTTGATACAGATGATAATGGACGCCCACTGGCTTACTTCGTGGATTTTCGAACGAATGCATACGCACTCGATATAGACGCTGGAACAGTAGTCTGGAAGGAGCGCGTAGGATGGCACCCCGAATCCAATAACACTGGGAGCCCAACACTCTACGGGAACCGCCTCTTCATCCCGATCTCATCGATGGAGGTCGTCATGGGAGGTGATCCGTCCTACGAATGTTGTACTTCGTCTGGAGCAGTCGCGGCCCTTGATAAAAGAACCGGAGAACTACTCTGGTATCACAGAGTAATTCCCGGCTATCCCGAGGAGGCAGGATTAAACGCCCTGGGAACACAGCTCTGGGCCCCTTCCGGAGCGCCGGTATGGTCAAGCCCGACAATTGATCTATCGCGTGGAAGAGTTTACGTGGGCACAGGAGAGAACTATACGCGGCCGACTACAGCTACAAGTGATGCAATCATCGCGATAGAAATGGTGACAGGTGAAATCGCGTGGTCTTTCCAGGGTACTGAATCGGACGCCTTCACCATGGCGTGTACCGGCTTCCTGAATCGCCAAAACTGTCCCGCACCTCCGGGTCCGGATCTCGACTTTGGGATGGCCCCCATCTTGGTTACCAGAGAAGATGGGCGTGACATTTTGGTCGTTGGTCAAAAATCTGGAATGGTTTGGGCTCTTGATCCCGATGCTGACGGTGACGTTCTGTGGTCTACTCGCGTGGGTAAAGGTAGCGCCCTAGGCGGTATCCACTGGGGCATGGCCTCGGATGGACATTTTGCATACGCCGCCAATGCAGATCGTGATGCAGTTGTAGTTGATGTTCACCCCGACCAAGAGGCTGCCCCTGGTCTATATGCCCTAGACCTGATGACGGGAGACATCGTCTGGTCTGCTCCCGCCCCACGTGATACCTGTGAGGAACGTCAAGGCTGCTATCCAGCCAACTCAGCTGCACCGACTGTTATTCCTGGCGCCGTATTCGCCGGAGGGTTGGACGGCCACATCCGTGCTTATTCTACGAGTGACGGACAAATCTTATGGGATTTTGATACAGTTCAGGAATTCGAAACAAGCAATGGCATTCGTGGAAAAGGTGGCTCAATCGATGGGCCCGGGCCGGTCATTGCGAATGGTCTTGTCTTCGTAAACAGTGGATATGGACAGTTCGGTCAGATACCAGGCAACCTCTTACTTGTATTCGGAGTCCCAGACAACTGAGGCAGAGAAGATTCGCGTTTTAACAACAGTAGCTTAATTGAGATCTAGCAAGATCTTACAGTGTGTCACACATTCGGCTGTGGTAGTCCGAAGGAAACCGGACGGAGGCTCTTTAGATGTCGAACTTTATTTTTAAACTGGTCAGGACACTACGTCGGACCACATTCAGTGTTTTGGCCTGCACAGCTGTGGCGGCAGTATCCGCCGATGCCCAGACAGCTGAGATTCCCAGGACCCAGGACGGAAAACCTGATATGAATGGGATCTGGCAAGCGCTCGGCAATGCTCACTGGGACATTGAGCCACATGCCGCCCGCGCGGCCCTACAGATGCAAGCGGGACCAGTAGTGCCCGTTCCCGCCAAACCCGTTCTAGCGTTCGGTGCTGTCGGATCCGTACCGTCTGGGGTAGGAGTTGTTGTAGGTGGTGAGATCCCCTACTTGCCCGAAGCACGAGCCAAGAAAATCGAGAATCAAGAAAACTGGAGCGAAAGGGACCCCGGGATTAAGTGTTACTTACCCGGCGTCCCAAGGGCCACGTACATGCCATTCCCTTTCCAGATTTTTCAGAGCTCGAGCCACTTCTTCATCGCATACGAGTACGCTGGGGCCCTACGTAACATCTATATGGAGGACCCCGGACCTGCTCAGGTTGATTCTTGGATGGGTCAATCCGTCGGACACTGGGAAGGGGATACCTTCGTAGCTGAAGGAAGTGGCTTCAATGACCAAACATGGTTTGATCGAGCTGGTAATCACCACAGCGCCTCCATGACCGTGGTTGAACGCTACACGATGACAAGCCCTCACCACATCCTTTATGAAGCTACGATCGAGGACCCAGAAACGTTCTCTCGTCCCTGGATGATCCGCATGCCCCTCTATCGACATGTCAACGAAGATGCAAGGCTGGGACAATTCAAGTGCGTGGAGTTTGTCGAAGAACTTATGTACGGCCAGCTCCGGAAGAATCCGATCGGGTCTGAGGAGCGAAGATGAACATGCGTCACACAACATTGATCTCGGCAGTTTTGTTGATGATCGCAAGCTCTGGGTTCTCATCCCATGTAAAAGCACAAGTGCGGGCACAAGTAGATGGACAATGGGTCATGCCCCGCACAGCTGATGGACGACCTGACCTACAGGGCAATTGGACGAATGCGACGACTACTCCAATTCAACGACGCCGGGACCAGGACGCTGTGTACACCCCAGAAGAGGCGGCGAGGATCGAAGGGGGACGAGCAGCTCGAACCGAAGCCCTGAATCAACCAAGTGACCCAGATCGGGTGGCACCGCCAGTTGGTGGTGACGGATCAGTCGGAGCAGCCGGTGGAGTTGGCGGGTACAACTACTTTTGGCTTGATCCAGGTGATCGGGTTGCAATGTTCAATGGAGAACTGAGGGCCTCTCTCATCATTGATCCAGCAGATGGTCGCTACCCATCCCGAACTGATGCATCACGACAACGGATGGCTGAAGCCTCGCAATTCCGTAGGCAGTTTGGCCAGTATGACAATCCTGAAAACAGGCCTCTCGCTGAACGGTGTATCGTTTCGTTCGGATCTAATGCGGGGCCACCGATGCTCCCGAACTACTTCTACAACAATAACTACACGATCGTACAAACCCCTGATCACATCATGATCATGACCGAAATGGTGCATGACACGAGGATCATCCGGATGGGCACACCCAAGCCATTACCGGAACACGTGAAACCCTGGTTTGGGGACTCTTGGGGACACTGGGAAGGTGACACGCTGGTAGTTGAAACGACCAATTTCAGTCCGACGCAGCTCAACCGGGGGCAGCTATCCGGAGCTACTGACAACCTCAAGATAACTGAGCGTTTTACGCGCGCTGACGAATACACTCTGAATTATGAATTCACGGTGGACGACCCGGAAACTTGGACAGACACCTGGAGCGGAGAAGTGCCGTTCACCAGACTTCCTGGTCTTGTCTATGAGTACGCTTGCCATGAGGGAAATTACGCACTCTTCAATGTGTTGAGCGGAGCGCGCGCGCAGGAGCGGCGCGAAGGCGGCCGTCAGACACCCGAGAGGTAAAAACCGATGCGAAAGAATCAAACAATACTAGCACTGATTGGGTTAGCCACCGTGGTTACAGTCGTGCCGCTGATGGCTCACCACGCGTTTGGAGCTGAATTCGATAGAGATGCCCCAATTCGCTTGCAGGGACCAGTAGTGAGGCTTGAGTGGGTCAATCCCCATGCATGGATTCACTTGGAAATCACCAAGGAAGACGGTACGAATGAAGTGTGGATGGTGGAGGGTGGTACCCCTAACACGCTGCTTCGTCGAGGACTCCGTCGGGACTGCCTGACTCCAGGAACCGAGATCATTGTGGATGGTTATCAAACCAAAGACCACTCACTTACCCGAGCCAATGGGCGTGATGTGACATTCACGGACGGTACCAAGATTTTCTTGGGGTCGTCAGGTACCGGGGCACCTTACGAGGCTGAGATGCTCGCTACCCGACAGCAACAGGGAAGGTGTTAATTCCGCACTACATATGTGAGTCCAGACGGCCCGCTAGGAGAACCCAATCCAGCGGCCTGCTGCTGCAACAACAAACCAGAGGACTACCGAGGTAACTCCTGTAGCAGCGTTTATATAGGCCACCTTGCTGTCTGTCCTGGCAATTCGATTACGAACCAGAAAAGTGAACGCGAGTGCTAAGGGTAGTGTAGTGATTTTGACCCAAAAAGCTCGGTTGTAATAGCACTTGATCGCTTCCGACAGAAAAAGCGGTACGCCCGTCGCGATCATCACGGTAACTGCTACTAACAACCAGGGGCGGACTTGCCTGTTCAGTTCAGAAATGCTTTGGTGAGTTAGCCCGAAACCCATCAATCTGAGATCCACTAGCAGGATACTACCGCCCAGCAAACAAAGTCCTAACAGATGGACCGCTTCGATAACCGGAAACAGCCAAAGCGAATTCTGGATTGTACTAGCGATTACGGTGGACTCGCACCATTCAAAAAATGGAAGGAGCACCTTACCCGTTCCTTGCTGACATCGGCATGTAGAGTGGTAGCGAGATCAGTTGAAATATCAAATCATTCTACCCCGGCTTCGACCACACATCCGGCAAGCCAATTCACAAAATCCGGCTGAGGCTGAAGGTCACAGTCAAACCAGTTGTAGGCGATCATCCGCCCAGTAACAACAACCAGCGCCCATGCAAAGATGGAGACCACACCTGCGACCCGGGCAGCACGAGGTGGCACTGGATTAAGATCCCATTGTGAGACACGACGATGGATTCTCGAATGAAATAGCCAAACGTTGAGACCTGCGAGTATCAACACCAGTACTTTGATACGGAAAAACACGTTGTGGTAGTAACGCACCGGCTGGGAGTAAAATACGAGAAGCCCTGTCATGAACGACACTGTGAAACCTACCCTGGTCCACGGAAGCAGCCGTCCTGTAAAAGCTGAAGCAGGGACCCTTCTGAAAGCGCAACCAACAAGCCGTAGGTCCATCATTATTGCCGTGCCCACGAATAACGCGATCGCAAGAACGTGAGTCGACTCTATCAACGGCCACACGTAGAGAGATTCCAGAAGTGCAACGCTCCAAGGCGTAGCTCCGAGCCATTCAAGAAAGCGCTCGATCAAACTGGAACCGTCAGTTAGCCCGGTCGTCGTTCGGACGCAGTGTGCCTAACGCATATGTTGCATGGCAAGCCGTGCAGACGTAGTACACTTCTGCACCCGCATCGAAGACGGCATTCTTATCTCTTGCCTCAGCCGCCTCTATTGCTGTTCGCCCGACTTGGACCATTGCCTTTGACATAGCGATCCAACTGGTCTGATCTAATGCTCTGCCATCCATCATCAGCAGATTACCAGACTCCGCTATTACGAAAGCTGCATTACGCACGGCTTCCCACTCTTCTGGATTAGCTGGCGCTATCTCATGCTCACCGGTCTCATCTATGATCCAACCAACTGCATCCCAGTATGCCTCAGCCGCAGGCTCCAGCACTGTGAGCATAAGCTCCTGAACATCGGCTACAGCTTCGTAGCTGGATGAATCTGGTGCATCAGTAGCACATCCCAGTAAGAGTGCGGATGTGACCCAAAACCATCGGTGAGCTTTCATAGAGCGGCAAACTAGTTTCCCTACGACTGGTGCGGAAGCCTATATATGGCAAGACCGTTTCTCAAAGACTGGAAGAACCCTGGGTCTCGATTGCTGCAGAAATTTCGGTCCTCACCCAAGCATCCTCTTCACTAGTCAGCTTCTCAGATAAAGCGGATCGTGCTGAACTTGACCCGATTTGTCCTAGTGCCCAGGCAGCATGACCCCTAACGAGCGGTTCCATATCTGAGAGAGCGCGTAACAGTGTCGTCACTGCTGCCGGAGCACCCCAGTTGCCGAGTGCAATGCAAATATTACGGAGCAAACCAGAGCGTTTCGCGCGCTTTATAGCCGACTTCTTGAATGTCTTACGGAAGCCAAGCTCATCTGTAGAAAGAAGAATTTCAGCCAAACCAAGTAATGATGGGCCGTCTAGATCCTGACTGGCTCGGTATGCTGGCGCTCCGGTTGCCTCGGCAAAGCGCTCATTCCACGGACATACTTCCTGGCAGATATCACACCCATAAATCCGATTACCGATAGCACTCCTGAATTCCACTGGAATTGCCGAGCGAAGCTCGATCGTGAGATAGGAGATGCAGCGGCGGGCGTCCATCACAGGAGCACCCTTGGCATCGCGTCCCAGGAGCGCGCCTGTTGGACAAGCATCAAGGCATGAACGACACGTCCCACAACGATCGTCGAGAAATGGTGAGTCCGCTGAAAGCTCGAGGTCGATCAGGAGCAATCCGAGAAAGAAGAATGAACCGGTAGTTGGGTCGATCAGCATCGTATTCTTCCCGAACCAACCTAGCCCTGCCCTCTGAGCTAGGTCTCGTTCGAGAATTGGGCCGGTATCAACATAAGCCCTGCCCTCTACTCTCTCCGGAACGCGCTGGCTGAGCCATTTGAGTAATCCCAGGAGTTTGCTCTTGATGATGTCATGGTAATCATCCCCGCGTGCATATCTTGCAACAATAGCCATCGCAGGATCATCCGGTGAGCATCCTAAGCCTTCTGTGAGATAGTCATGTGTAACGACAATCACAGAACGCGCACCTGGAAGTGTCTGCTCAATATCACCGCGTCGCCTGACAGACTCTTCGCGAGCGAGGTACCGCATCTCACCCTGCATGCCTGCATCGATCCAAGACTGATAGAAATCGATATGGGTACTTGGGCTCACCGCTGCAATACCGACTTGTGAGAACCCGAGAGACTTAGCTTGGGCCTTAAGTTCCTCGACAAGCATCGATTTGGAAGATTCTCGGCTCACGGCTTCTTAGACTAGTTCGAAACCGTATATCGTCGACCCTTCCACTCCACGTCGCTTGCACGAACCTTAGAACGGATCATGATGTAGAGGACCACGAAGGAGCCCAACGGATAGAATACCGCGTAGTAAGCCGGGGCACCCAGAAAGTGCAGGAAGGCAGCATGAATACCGACACTGAGACTACAAACTAGTGCCGACCAAATCAGTAGTGTGTCTCCCCCAGAGCCCAACAGAGCCGACAGTAACATTAGAGGAGGGACAATCCAAAAACAGAAAGTCGCGACAGTCACCACTCCAAATGAAGACACTAGGGGCTGCCCTTGGGTGGATCCCATCTGAATCAGTCGTGACCACCCTGCGATTAAGCCTCCAAGTGAATGGTACATACGCGTCGTAAGGTCATCCATCGCCATCCGGATCACGAAAGTTCGGCCGTGTCGTTTTACCGTCTGAGCTAAAGCAAGATCTTCAAGTACCCTATCTCGCACTGATTCATGTCCTCCAATTGCCTCATACGATGTTCGTGGCATGAGCATGAACTGCCCGTTAGCGACCCCATCCTGCCATTGGCTACTCCGCGCTGACCGCTCCAGATCCGGATGCCGAAATACAACCGCCAGGAAAATTTGCGGTTGGACAAGACGCTCCCAAAATGACTCCATTACTTGGAATCCGAGCACATTGAGCAGATCCGCATCTTCGTTCTGAAGTTCTGTAATCGAACGACTAAGTAATCTGTCCCCATGCGTAGTATCAGCGTCCGCGAACACGAGTAATTCAGCTGAAGTCGCTCTGGCCCCCTGCTGGCAAGCCCAAGGCTTTCCCAACCATCCTTCTGGCAGCGCTTCCCCATCGATCACCACCAATCGCTTAGCATTTCCAGGGGGTACAGTTCGAGCCAACTCCGCAGTTCCATCTTCACTGCGATCGTCAACAATGATAATCTCGAAGTTTGGATACCTGGATTTCGTGAGAGAAGCCAGGCACTCTTCTATGTTCTCGGATTCGTTACGGGCAGGTATGATCACGCCGACACTCGGTGCTCGTTCGAGATCAAGGGACGTGATATTGGTGAGCTGCCTCACAGGCTTAACAATCAATAAGAGGAAAGCAATGATTCCGGCCCATGGGAGCGCAAGCAAAATCGATGTCATGGATGTAGCTTGCTACGACCACAGCCTGATAGAAACCCCATCTGGCGACATCTTCCTATTGCAGTGTACTGTCGGCGCTCCTCAATCCGGACCATTGCAGTGACTAGCGATCCCTCTGCCTTCGATCTCACTTCCGTCCGTGCGGAATTCCCTATACTCGCGAGACGCACGTATCTCAACTCGTGTTCTCTAGGGGCACTCTCAAAACGTTCCGAACGATATTTAGACGAGTTTCAGGAACTCTGGCACGATATGGGTGCCTCAGCTTGGTATCAACACTGGCTGAGCCGGATCGAAGATCTACGTGTTCTCGTTGCCGATTTCTGGGGCTCCAGCGCTGCAGAGGTAGCCTGTCTGCCATCAACCTCAGCAGCACTAGCGATGGTGGGAGAGAGTGTTCCGACAGGGTCACGAAACAAAGTCATCTGTACGGAGCTTGATTTTCCGACTCTTCCGTACCAATGGGTGGTAAAGCCGGAAATTGAACTGGTGATCCTTGAAAGCCCGGACGGCATCCGTGTTGATCCTGAACAATTCGAGGCGGCAGTTGATGAGCGGACGCTCTTCGTAGCTACAAGCCACGTCTTTTTTACTACGGGTTACGTACAGGACATCAGTGCGCTCGCTCAGATCGCCCATAATGCTGGCGCATACTGCATCATCGATGGATATCAAGGGGCTGGCCAAGTGCCCCTCAATTTGACTGACACTGATGTAGACTTCTATACGGCAGGCCCACTTAAATGGCTGTGTGGCGGGCCAGGACTCGCTTACCTATACGTTAAGAGTGAGCTCATCACCCAACTAAAGCCGAGAATCACCTCCTGGTTTGCGACCACCCAACAGTTCGATTTCAACCCCAGTGGGTTCGAGTACCGTCCGGACGCTCGGAGGTTTGAGTTGGGTACACCGGCATTACCAACTGTCCACACCGCACTCGGTGGCCAGGAGATCCTGGATGCGGTCGGCATCGATCAGATTATCAATCTGAACAGCGAGTTAACGAACCACCTCATCAATAAAGCTCATGATTCGGGATTCAAGATCGCACTTCCAGAACTTGAGCACCGGTCTGCTATCATCATGATTCCTCACGAGGATCCAATCAGTGCTGTCGCACATCTGGCGAAGGAGGGGGTCATTGTTGACCACCGGCCAGGCTTCGTCCGGATAAGTCCCCACTTCTACAATATTAAGGAGGAAATCGACCACTGTATTGAAGCTCTGGCGAGCTACTGATTCTTACTTAATGTCGTCGGAGCCCAACGCTCACCATCACGTTCCCGATATTTTGCGAGCACACTCTGCAACGCCTCATCAAGGTCAATCCCTTGTTCGTTAGCGATAACGATCAGAACGAACAGGATATCCGCAAGTTCAAGCGCTAGTTCCTTTTTGGGCTCCTCAGGTTTCTTGACCTTGGAACCGAAACGGTGATTGAGCTCACGCGCCAGCTCTCCAACCTCTTCAATCAATCGTGCAAGATTGGTCAGAGGCGGCCAATAACCCTCCTCAAACTGTGAAATCCACTCATCCACCTTTCGTTGAGCATCCCTGATCTCCATCAGGGCACCAAGACGACTTTGCCAAAAACGTGACCAGATTCAAGTATTTCATGTGCTGTACGAGCTTGGTCGAGCGGCAGGGTCTGATGGATAACCGGATCGAAGCTCCCGTCGAACACCAGACGCATCACCCGACGGAATTCCGCCGGAGTTCCCATGGTACTCCCCATGATCGTCAGCTGTTTCCAGAATAGTAAGCGGATCTCAGTAATTCCTCTGGATCCGGTGGTAGCACCAGACGTGACCAACCGACCCCTTATTCCCAGAGATCGCACGCATTGCTGCCAAACACTCTCCCCAACGGTATCAAAGACGATATCGACGCACGCCTTGTCGGTATCACGCCACACCTCACGTGCGAAGTCTACCTTTTCGCGATCGTAAACCACGTGAGCTCCTAGGTCTGTTGCACGGGCTACGTTCTGTGACCCACTGGTAACTGCATAAACCTTTGCTCCCGCCCTAGAAGCGATTTGCACGGCGGCGGTGCCTACACCTCCCGATGTTCCTGTAATTAGAACCCGCTCTCCTGCCTGCAGCTGGCCCCGGGTCAACAGAGCCCGCCAAGCGGTGACGAATACCAACCCTGCCGCAGCAGCTCTCTCAAAGGACACATGTTCAGGGATCTCGAGAAGGTTCTCTGCGGGAACAACCGTATATTCAGCAAACCCTCCCTGAGTGTGCTCACCGATGATTTGAAATGGGGACGGCTCGAATGATTCACCACGCCCGGGCCCTTCATACCACCTGTAGGAGATAGATGGGTCGACAACAACCCGGATACCGATTGGCACATCTTTGGCACCTGGCCCAGTCGCATCGACAATTCCGGCCACATCTGAGCCACCTATATGTGGCATGGGCGTCTCGATCGGAAGGCCTCGGCGGACCCATAGATCGAGATGATTCATGGAAGCAGCTTTCACCTTGATACGCACCTCTCCTGGGCCCGGTTTCGGGATCGGTACATCCGTGATCTCAATTACCTCCGGCCCGCCGTAGTCAGAAAAAAGTGCTGCTCGCATCTTTCGTGCCATGACGCAAAACCCTGTTTGGCAAGATCTCCGTCAAAGAAGACTCGCGCGATGAATGCAACCCTCAGAGGCCGTAAGAAAGTCTAGAGAACCATTATCTTCGTCACAACCGGAGAGAATCAGTGGCCACCCAGGTCCTACTCGTCTAGCTTCGATACGAGCCTGCAGCAGCCACCGCCAGCATTGCTTCCGGTCTCCCCATACTATGCCTCATCAAGATCCTGACCACCAACTCGAGACCAAAAGGGCCAAAAACCCAAACGACTCAACCTTAGGCGGCTACCTCCGGCTACACAGCCGGCCACCAGCGTTTGAAGGATCGGACAGACACCCTTACACCGTGTCTATAGAAGTGGAGCAGACGGGCAACCTACGTGCACCATACAGTGGTTACTTGGTCTTCCCAAGATGGGCAGAAACAGGAGTTGGTATCGTCGGGCATGTGGAAACCTCTATCCTTGTGGAAGCACGCTCCGCACCTCGGGCAACACAGGCCCTTGAAGCGCTTACGCTATACGAGGTGAAAGATCAGCTGGAGAAAGCCATCATCCGCCAGTCGGAACTCAGAACTGAGGAAGGCTCCTAGCATGAGCAAATCCTTTCTGAGAATCACCGAGATCTTTTACTCAATTCAGGGAGAATCAACCTGGGTTGGAACACCTTGCACTTTCGTGCGCCTGACAGGATGCCCACTACGATGTGTCTGGTGTGATACTGCGTACGCGTTTGACGGTGGTAAGCTGATGGGTTTTGAAGAGATTCTCGAATCTGTTATGTCATACCCTGCCAGGATCGTGGAAGTAACGGGTGGCGAACCATTAGCTCACCCCGGAGCATTTAGACTCATCCAGCTACTAATCGAGCAAGAATATACCGTACTCGTTGAAACATCGGGTGCATTCGACGTAAGTGCACTTGATCCGCGGGCACACAAGATCATGGACCTAAAATGCCCCGGGTCTGGAGAGTCAGAGCGTAACCTGTGGAGTAACCTAGACCACCTTACCGAACGTGATGAAATCAAGTTCGTAGTTCATGATCGAAGTGACTACGAATGGACCCGCCAAACCATTCGAGACCAGGAACTAGATCAACGCCTTGAGAATGGTTCACTTCGGGCGCTCCTGATATCTCCGGTATGGGGACGAATAGACCTAGAAGCCTTGGCTTCTTGGATCTTGGAGGATGAACTACCCGTAAGATTCCAACTCCAGCTCCATAAACAGATATGGGGAGCTGAGCGGATAGGGGTTTGAGCGTTACTGCTAAGATATAGTCCGCCCTAATCCACGACCTGACGTCCTGTGATATTCTCTCATACCCAAGAAACTGACTCCCGATTCAAAGCACTGGCTAAAGCTCTGTCTCTTTGCTCGAGTAAAGAGAACATCTCCCCAGTTATGCCAGGCGCTCAGTTTCAGGCCGCAGTTTCGGTAGTACTTCGTAGCGCAGAGGGTTTGGATTTGCTTTTGATCAAACGTGCTCATTTTGATCGTGACCCTTGGTCTGGCCACATGGCACTACCCGGAGGACGTCGAGACCCGAAAGATATCGACCTTAAGCACACTGCGATAAGGGAGACGATGGAGGAGACTGCACTCGAGTTAGGCCAAGGCGCCCAACACCTCGGTCAACTTAAGGCACTGAAGCCCAACTCAGTCCGCTTACCCAAACTCACTATCACTCCTTTCGTTTTTGGAGTTGGAAGACATGCTCAGGCTGCCGTTGCCAGTCCTGAGATCGATCAGGTCTTCTGGGTTTCTATCGATGAATTGCGCGGACGCGACTCCAACTCATATGTGGAAGTCCCCATGCCCGATGGTCGCGAACAGGAATTCTCATGCTACATGGTAGAAGAGGAACCTGTATGGGGGCTCACTTATCGGATAATTTCTGAGCTCCTCGAACTGTGCCCCCCTTGAGACCCTCCAGATAGGACCCTAGGGAGTCTCTATCCATTCTGCGATAAAGACATTCGTATCACTCGTACCCCCATTGTTCCGGTTCGAACCGAACACGAGGTATCGTCCGTCTGGGCTAAAAACAGGGAAACCATCGAACCCTTCCGCATACGTAATCCTGGTAAGCCCACCCCCATCTATGTTGATCATGTAGATTTCGAAATCTCTACCGTCAGGATCATGGTGATTCGAACTGAACAGAATCTTCTCGCCTGATGGATGCCAATAAGGTGCAAAGTTGGCACCTCCAAGTTGGGTCACTTGCTGCTGGTTAGACCCATCAGCATCCATAATATAGATCTCCAACTCACCCGGCCTCAGAAGGCCTTGCGAAAGTAGACGCCTATAATCCTCTAGTTCCGGTCCTTCCTCCGGATAGTATGCCCGCCAGATAATCTTGGATCCGTCAGGTGAATAAAATGCCCCACCGTCATAACCGGGGCGATCCGTGAGTCGTAGCAAGTCGGAGCCATCCGGAGCCATCGAGTAGAGTTCTAAGTCACCGTCTCGCGCACTTGTAAATACAATGCGATCACCGATCGGGGAGAACGTCGCTTCAGCGTCATAACCGTCTTCGGTTGTCAATTGCCGGAGATCGGATCCATCCAGGTTGGAAGCAAAAACATCGTATGTATCGTACACCGGCCACACGTAGCCCATCGAAAAGTCGGGGTTCTCAGGGCAGGCCGCATTGTGATGGTGTGTAGACGAGTACAGGATCTCGTTTCCGGAAGGGTAGAAATAGGAGCACGTAGTGCGGCCATCGCCCGTGCTGACCATACGTGTGTCAAGGCTTTCCGGATCGAGTACATAAATCTGGTCACACTCCGCATCTGGCTTACGTGCTTGATAAATCAACTGTGAGCCGTCAAAAGCCCAGTACGCCTCGGCATTCTCTCCACCTGAGGTGAGTTGCCGAATATTACGCAGGCGTACCTCGCCTTCCATTGCTAGACTGCCAGTGGCTCCAGCATCTTCTTCTACGGCACATCCACCGCCGATCAAACAAAGTATAGCAAACGAGACACGATAATGATGTTTCACAAGGAGTACCCTTCACTCAAATCAGGAATGTCATATCTCATAATACAGCTGAGCACAGTCTTCATATATTTGCTGCTAATAGCAGTTCCTGTCCATGCTCAGCAAACGACTTGTCCTGCCCTACAGCCCGGCCTCGATGCCATAACACACATCCGTTTCCTCGCAGATGATCGTCTTGAGGGCCGGGAGGTGGGCACCGCCGGAGCCCGCTGCGCTGCCGAATACATCGCTGCCCAATTCAGCTACATCGGCCTGGAACCTGCCGGAGAGGCTAACACTTTCTTTCAACCCTTTCCTATTCGAAAGGGCACAACCCTTGGCGCGGATAACATTCTAGAAGTTGCTGGCCAACGCTACATCCTTGAGAGCGAATGGGTGCCTCTTGGATTCTCGGCGACTCAAAGACTCGAGGCACCCTTGGTTTATGGTGGATATGGGCTACTTCGAGCTAACGGCAACGAGGACCCTTATGCGCACTTGGATCTCAACGGCAAGATCGTTGTGGTCGAGTGGGGAGACCCTGACGCACCGCATGGAGAGTCCATACGTGCTGATCCTCATTTCAAGGCGATCTTCGCAGAGGGCCGTGATGCTGCAGGAATCATCGTGCTCCTACCTGAAGGGTGGAGCCCCCGGCGCCCCGATGACGAAATACGTGCAGTGCTTGGTATTCCGGTAGCAGTCGTACACGCTGGATTAGCCAACTCCATGCGAGTTGGGGCCAACAATCAATCTGTTGCTCGCCTGCATACGGAGGTCCATACCACAATTGCAGAAGCACGAAATGTCGTCGCTCTGATACCTGGCACTCACCCCACGCTCAGAGATGAGGTCGTAATCGTCGGCGCACACTATGACCATCTCGGCTTTGGTGGTGAGGGGTCACTCGCACCTGACTCACGTGAGGTTCACAACGGTGCTGACGATAATGCGAGTGGTGGTGGTGCCTTGATCGAGATCGCTCGCACGATTATCGCTGGGGAACCACTCGACCGCAGTACACTCTTCATAGCATTCACAGGCGAGGAGAAGGGCCTATGGGGATCGGGGCACTTTGTTAGGGATCCGACAGTCGACCTCTCCAGGTCCGTCGGAATGTTGAATCTAGACATGGTCGGTCGGATGGACGGTGACGCGCTCACCATCTTTGGATTCGGTACCGCCCAGGAGTGGGATCAAGTCGTGGATGAAGCGAACGTCAGATTGGATCAACCACTTGATCTTTCAAAGGTACCAGACGGTTACGGACCGTCAGATCATTCATCCTTTTATGGCGAAGGAATCCCAGTCCTTCACCTCTTCACCGGTACCCATGAGGATTACCATCGCCCTTCTGACGACTGGCAATTGATTAACTCGAGCGGAGTCACGCGAGTTGTAGCACTCACCGCTGGCATCGTGAAACAGCTAGCAGATGGGGGGAGTAACTCAGTCACTCTCACACCCATCCAGCAGCTTGCACCGAACCAGAACTCATCCCCTTCATCCTCAAGTAGTAGTGGATATGGGTCGGCTTATCTTGGTTCAATCCCAGATATGACGCCCCATGATCATGGCCTACGCCTGACCGGAGTACGCGAAGGAAGCCCGGCAGATCAGGGAGGATTACGAGCTGGAGATGTGGTAGTAGAATTCGATGGTACAGCTATCGGCGATATCTATGCTTATACGTACGCGCTCCAGGCTAAGGAGCCCGGGGATGAGGTCGTGATCGTGGTTGAGAGAGGGGAAGAGCGAGTTAGCCTAAGGGTAGTGCTCGGTCAGCGGCGCTGAGAATAGTTAGCCAAATTGAGGTCACAGGCTCGCGATCTCGAACTCTAGTTTTCCGAGCGCTCGATCATGATTCCACGGTTGGCAAGTTGCTGGATATACATTTCGGTAGGAACACATTCAGACGGGGTGTGCACACCTTTCGGTATTAATCCCGCTGCTTGCATGTACGCTGTTGCGCCTAGTGAGTAGCCTGTTGTTCGCATCATCGCAGTGATCCCTTGATCCCGATCATAGTAGTCGACCATCTCGTATGTCACTGTCCTCGGCGCCCCGCCTATAGCCCCGTCTATGACCACTCGCATAACAACCAAATCCTCACCTGACGGCTTGCGTAGTTTCGTATCTAGGACCTTGATCAGAAGATCTCGAGGAACAACAGATGCCCCACCAATCTCAACTGGATCCAGGTCCATAAGACCAAGGTTCCTCATCGATTTCATGAGCTCACAGTGACCAGGATAGCGGAGCGTCTTGTAGGACATCGATGGAATCAGGCCACGGTAACGATAGGGCATACGCGATATCCCACCGGCCGTCAGAAAAGCCTCGAGCTCACCCAATGCTTCGAAAGTTACAGTCTCCACTCCAGTAAGTGGCTCCTTATCAATGACTTCACCACCTTCTAGTACCAATACCGGTGTTGTGTAATAATCGAGTACACCTTCCAGTGAGTACACGAGTTGATAGTTAAGGGGTGGTTCTGGGACCTGGGGCAAACCACCAACGTAGATTTTGACTGATTCGGTTTCATCCAAGGCATCGATTCCGCCCTGTGCTAGGATGTTCACCATTCCGGGTGCTAACCCACAGTCCGGAACCACCGATACATCCCGCTCCTGTGCCTCGACTGTCATCTTCCTCTGCTGATCAACTATTTCCGTGTTACCACCTAGGTCACAAAAATTTGCCTTGGATTCGATTGCCAAGCGCGTCATGTCTAAATTGAAGTAGTAGGGCAGAGCACTCGCGACACCATCAACACTCTCCACCGCACTCCGCACTGCCACCTCATCAGTAGCATCCAAGGTCAGGAGCTCCAGAGCCCCACCCAGGAAATGTTTGAGAAAGGGCCGAGGTTTATTCACGTCTAAATCGGCGAGAACAACCCGATCGACTTCCGGCCGTTGCAGAAGCTCAAAGGCACAGGCCGAACCCTGCGCCCCTGCTCCAAGGACTAAGAATTTCATCAACCTGGCCTATGACTAGTCGCGGTAATGAACATTGCCCAGCTCCTGATAACCTGGTTAGTCCAGATCCAGCAAATCCAGTTGCCCTTCCGCATCCACCCTAGTCAGATCACGAGCGGGACCTCCGCCACGTCCCTCAGCTCTGGTGACCTCCACCACTCTGTCGCCAGAAGTGACTGTAACGATCGCTTTCCCTTGGGTCCTGCGACCCTGGACCGGGACAGAATCCGCGGCCGCACGACTCACTTGTCCTCCGGCCGTGACAACCATGACTTCGTCAGCCTCCATCACTTCCAACACTGATACAATTGGTGAGCCTTCGTCCCCACTCGGAATAGCCAAGGTCCCCAAGCCACCTCTTTTTTGTAACGGAAACTCAGATACCTCGGTGCGTTTCCCGATCCCATCTTCGTTCACGGTTAGAACTGTTGAATCTCGACGGATCAGGAGCATCCCGACTACCTCATCATCCTTAAGTGTCATTCCTTTGACACCCTGTGCGTTCCGGCCAACTATGCTGATTTCATCTTCTGGGAACCGGATCGCCCGACCAGACCGGGATAACAACATCACCTCTGCAGTCCCATCCGACAAAGCGACATCCAAGATCGTGTCGTCCTTCTTCAGCCCTGCAGCCTTCACCCCTCCTACTCGTGGTCGGGAAAACTCTGAAATCGATGTTCTCTTTACCAAACCCAACTTTGATAGGAATACGAAGTAACGATCGGCAACGCTGAGGTCATCAATCGGAATCATTGCAACAATTCGATCCTTACGCCCTGCCCCCTCCAGTAGTGAGTAAACTGACTGTCCTCGAGATGCCCGAGCACTCTCAGGCACATCAAGGACAGGCAGGAAGTAACCTTGCCCGTTTTCAGTAAATGCCAGAATCCATCCCTGGGTACGAGCAACAAAGACACGCTCTAGGTAGTCATCCTCATAGCGTTCCATCCCCGCCAGTGCCTTTCCAGATCCTACACGCCGCCTATAAAGATGCATCGGCATGCGCTTGATGAAGCCTTCGTGTGACAGCGTTACGACAACGTCCTCATCAACGAGCTGGTCTTCAATTGGTGACTCGTCAACCTCCTGCTTCTCGTTATCCATAATCACGGTGCGACGCTTATTGCCGTACTTCTTCACAACATCACCCAGCTCATCAAGCATCGTTTTGAGTTGCAGCTCCTCTGAGTCCAACACCTGTTTGAGCTCGGAGATCACTGACTCCAGTTCCGCCAAACGATTCTCCAGATGTGTGCGTTCTAGTGCCGTGAGTTTCGAAAGCCTCATATCCAGAATCGCCGCAGCCTGGATGTCACTGAACCCGAATGAGTCCTGCAGTTTCTCAGACGCTTCCTGACGATTATTCGATGCTCGAATGATCTTGATGATCTTGTCTATGTTTTCCAGTGCAGCCAAAAGACCTTCAGCGATGTGACGCTCCGCTTCAGCTTTTTCCAGTTCGTGTCGGGATCGGCGTTGAATCACCTCCACACGGTGGTCTCGAAAGCGCTCAACGAGTTCCTTGAGGTCGAACTCCTGCGGCTGGCCCTGATCGAGTGCCAGAAGATGTCCGCCAAACGTCATTTGGAGACTCGTGCGCTTGTAAAGCATCTTCAATACTGTCTCGGCCTTTGCCCCCCGCTTGAGTTCAACAACGAGCCGTATTCCATCACGGTCGGTCTCATCACGGATATCAGAGACATCCTGTGCCCGACCGGCCTTGGCCAGCTTAGCGATCTGCTCGATCACTTTCGTCTTGGAAACCGCGTAAGGCAGTTCGGTTACCACTAACTGCTCTCTGCCACCTCGTAGTCCTTCCTTGACCACACGGGCACGCATCAGGACGCGACCGCGACCCTGGTGGTACATCTCCCTGATCCCCTCACGGCTGACGATGAAGCCTCCTGTAGGGAAATCAGGTCCAGGAATGTGGCGCATGAGGTCGTCCACGCTGCAATCAGGATCAACTACTAGTTGCCGGACGCCAGCAGCAATCTCAACCAGATTATGAGGCGGCACATTAGTGCTCATCCCAACTGCGATACCTGAAGATCCATTGACCAAGAGATTCGGGTACCTAGCAGGTAGGACTAAAGGTTCCTCCAACTGGTTATCGAAGTTTGGTTGGAAATCGACGGTATCCTTGCGGATATCGTCCAACAATTCGACAGCCAGAGACTCTAATCGAGCTTCAGTGTAGCGGTAGGCAGCAGCTGGATCACCGTCGATCGAACCGAAGTTCCCCTGGCCATCGATAAGTGGCATCCTCATGGCAAATTCCTGGACCATCCGCACAAGTGCATCATAGACAGCGGAATCACCGTGCGGGTGATACTTGCCTAGGACATCACCGACAACCGTTGCGCTCTTCTTATAGGGCCGGTCAGGGTAGAGGCTCAATTCATACATCGCATAAAGAATCCGGCGATGAACTGGCTTGAGACCATCTCGCACATCAGGCAACGCTCGCTGCACAATTACGCTCATCGAATAATCGAGAAACGATTCACGCATTTCCTCTTCAAGGAGTCGCGGCAGAATTCGTTCTCGCTTGGACGCGGTGGCCATTCATTCTCCCTGCAATTCTGTCAGAAACTGCGGCAAACGACGTTAGCGCCGCTCCGCGGGCTGAAGCTTCTCACCTCCCAGAGAGGGTGGCAAGGCGAATCAGGAAAGCCCTGGCTCATACATCCATCGGAAGTACGCGAGTGAGAATCTTGGTTGACCCTCCGGACAGACCTGGCTCATACCTCCAAAGCTTCCTGATGTCAGGAAAACCCTCAGATGCAAGACCTCTCGCTGTGTCCTGGTTAGGCTTCCGCGGTTGTTTCGGGGCCGTGAACTCCTAGGGGCAACGAGACGTGATGTGCTCCGTCGACCCGGACATCAAACGTGTAGGTACCCGGATTCGGGAACACCAGACCATCCATATTCAATACATGAGGTACTCGGATACTACCTAGAGTTGCTCCTGGGCCAGGGCCCAGTTGCATCTCTCCATCAAGCCGCATTAATTCACTACCTACCGGATCCTTGAGTGTAATCTCAATCTCGTGCCGGCCAGTCTCAGTGAGTGGAGCTGAGAAACGGAGAACCAAAGCCATCTTCGGATGTCGAGCAGGGAAATTAGGTGTGTGGACTCGGTCAAAGATGCCGAGAATGTTCAGCTTTCCGGCACCATCGATTGTGGCTGCATCCGCCAATAGCGCAAGATCGACATCCATGATAGAAGGCTCGTGAGGTTAGGGTTCAGGCCAAGTAACGTCTTCTACACTATATAGACTCTTCAGGTAACATCAGATGTTGACCGATAGCGATACCGGCGATGATATCAATGAGTGTGTGTGCAAGAATGCAGGGAAGTACACTCCCAGATACAAGGAACCCCCCAGCCAGTATCACACCCATCGTCATTGTCCGGATTATGCCGAGCAAGCCTTGATACGCATGCATCCCGCCAAAAACGAGAGACGTGATTAAGACTGCCCCTCCTACCCCTGTAATCGGGGTTAACACGGGAATGGCATAACCTCGGTAAGCGACTTCTTCTCCAAAACCGGCGGCAACGGACAAGAGAGCAAAAACTCCTCGCTCTTTTGCTGTTTCGGGCAACAATGCCCTAAGCACCCTGCTCTCCTTGAGCCCGAGAGAAGCCCCAACCCCGCGGAAGGCAAAGCTCACCACCAAACCAGCTATCGTAAGCGCAAACCCCCAGCCCACTAGGTTGCCGAACGAAATCCATTGGAGACCGATTGCCGCAGGCCCCTCGCGGCGCATTCCCACGAGACAAATGATCACAGCCAAAGCGCACAGTGTTCCAATAGAACTCCAGTATGCAGGCAATCGCTCTAGTAGCGCTTCCTGGATAAGTGGGATCTGTGCAATCGCCAAAACCGGCAGGCCCACCAGTAACAAGGCCAGCGTGATTGAGTCTGCTAATTGGATCTCAGTGAGAAAGTAGAGAGACAACTGCATACCCAGGGCCAACAGCACCCCACCTAATATCAAGCCGCTTGAAAGTGCTGGACCGTCCTCCAGAGACCTCAAGAGCTGATAGTTTCTCGTCCGAAATCCTCGATCGCTGCCAAGGTAAACCGGACGTCTTCCCACGTCGTTGTGTGATTCAAAATACAAAACCTCAAGGAATACAATCCGCGAAGTCGAGTCGAGGACATCATCGCTACCGCCTCTTCAATCACTCGAGCCTGCACAGCTTCATTGATCTCTTCTAGTTGCTCATCATTGAGTTCAGTGGTGCGGGGATTAACTCGGAAGCAGACAACACCTAGAGAAGCTGGATTCGCAATCTGTAAGACGTCAGATTCACGGATGTAAGCCTCAGCCCGCTCAGCAAGCTCAATGCCTTGCCCAATAGAGCGCCTAAAAGCAGCCATACCAAAGGTCTGCACCGACATCCAAACCTTTAACGCACGGAATGAGCGACTCAGTTGAAGGCCTCGATCACCGAAATTTGGGTGATCTCTCCCCCACTGGGTGTCTTGAAGGTATTCGGGCTGGACCGAGAAAGCTCCCTCCAATTTTCGGATATCTTTTACCATCAAACACCCGCATTCAAAGGGCTGAAATAACCACTTGTGCGCGTCCATCGCGATTGAATCTGCACGCTCCAACCCTTTGAGAAGCTCCGCACCGCGGTCTGTCAGTATCGCAAACCCTCCGTAGGCAGCATCAATATGGAACCATATTTCCTCTGATTCACAATAGTCCGCAATCTCGTCCAGAGGGTCGACGGCTCCAGTGTTCGTTGCTCCAGCATTTCCGCAAATGGCAATTGGCGTGAGACCGGATTCTCGATCCTCCAGGATCATCCCACGAAGCTCATTCATATCGAGGCGAAAATGTTCATCCGTTGGGACCATCCTAACAGACTCCGGACGTACACCGACGATCGTCGCAGCACGGATCAGCGCTGTGTGGCTTTGGTCGCTCATATACACAGATGGCTGCATTGGGGCTCCAGCAGCTTCACGTGCTACCACGAAGCCATCGAGACTTGCAGCCGAGCCTCCGCTCGTGAAAAGACCTCCAGCAGTCTCTGGATATCCTATCCAACTTCGGAACCAATCCATCACTACGACCTCGAGCATACTTGGTCCGCTCGCGCCCAACCACGTTCCTTGAAAGATGTTATGCCCAGCAGCCATGAAATCAGCCAAGACTCCTGGCCAAGTTGGAGAAGAGGGCACAAAAGCGAAAAAGCGCGGGTGGTCTACTCGCCCCGCGATAGGAAGAATCTCATGAGCCGCACGTTCGATAACCTCCTCTGCCGGCCGACCTTCCTCCGGAGGTTCCTCGCGCATAATCGCTTCAAGTTCAGACCTAGATCCACCACGCCACGCAGGTTTGTCAGGTAGATTCTGGACACGTTCGATTACCAATTCAGCAGCCCTTAGAGCAGATGCCATCATCTGCTCCGGACTCATTTCCAGTTCACTTCTACCACCATCTTCCGCCCGCGAGGTCATACGGATAACCTTCCTTCCATGACTGGAGAAACTAGTAGGACCCTAGAAGCCACTACCGGCGACGGTCTCGTATTCCGAGTGTTGGACGCTATGGACGCGCCACATTCGGGCCGTATTCTACGATTGAGGCTACAGTCGGGTGAAGCTCCCCCGATTAAGTCGCTTCGGAAGCAGGAAATGCTGGCCACGGGACCCCAGGGTCAAGTCTGTCGGATACGAGCGATCGGCTTCGCAGTCTTTGGAGGTAAGCCAAGCAATGATCGGCTATCGCGAACAGGTAGGGTAGACCTCCACATAGAAGAACTAGATGACGGTGGGCCAGTCGGGCTTCGTTGGGAGGTTGTTCCGACTTAGCATCGCTCAGGATTTTATCTGGTCCGAAGTCCCGGTGGCTCACGGTTAAAGGTATTCAAGAACCAATCCCGATAGCCCTCATCCTCACCAGGGTTTTCCCGAGCCCATTTGGTACGCGCCGTGGCAAACTCTTCCGGCCTAGCCGTGAAGATGAATGCATCTAAGTATCCGGCTTCCTTGGCGTATACCAATTCGTCGAGAGGGCCGTAGGGAGATGTATCGAAAGCCGTGCGACCAAGGAGCCACGCATCAGCTGCTCGTGATAGAATAGCGCGCTCAAGATCGTATTCAACAGCCGCAGGAGCTTCCGGAAGCCATTCGTCTTGTCGGCCCATCGCGACCATCAGATGGAGGTGCGCGTAGATCTGATGCACGAGCACAGCATCATCTGCTCCTCCATAGACAGGTGTCCGGACAGTGTCTCCTTCAATCTCAAGACGCTCCCACACGTATACTTCCTCTGGTGTTGACTGGCTTTCGACCATGAATGTGGGGTCCTCTACAATGTTGCTCTCCTCCCGCATAACCCATTCGTGAATCTCTTCTGCCCGCTCTTGTTCGACGCGCAAGCGAGCTCCAGAGTGGATAATGATAGGCCTTGGTATTGGGACTTCTGGAGCTCCAGTAGCACAACCGGTCGACACCGTTAGTACAATGATCATGGCCCGCATCAGGGCAGATCGCTGAGGGCCGGCAAGCCCTAAGATTGGTAGTATCGTCATCTGTCCTCTTAGTCCACCTAATCAAAAGCCTTGACACTCAAGGGTTTGAGGCCCGAATTGAGGGCACCTCAAAACCAGAATAACTAGGAGCTCGCGTGCTGAGCACGTTTATCGATGAGGCACAGGACTTCTATACGCCTCAAACTATGACAGCCAACGAGTTAGGCGACGGCCTTGCCCAGCTCGTCTGGGAGAGCTTCTCCGACTTCTTCACCATAGAAGACACGGAGTTCCTCCTGCCTGAGATTAATGTTTTCTCTGAAGATGAAAAGTGTTCCGGTCGCACAAGTGAAGAGGCACTCATCTTCTTTATGTGGGCATATACGCGTGGGGTTCAGATGGCATTCTTAGGTCGAGTGCCAGACGAGAGGATCCGAGCAGGTCTAGATACCCTCCACCAAGCGATCTTTGAGGATATGATGGAGCATGGGACACCAGGATCCCAACTGCCAACGTTCGAGCGGCGTGTGATCAACCGGTATGCCGAATACCATCAGGCCGCAACCGAATCAGATCATCGGCTCGGGGAGGTGGCCTCAAGACGCCTCATTGGAAGAGAAACAAACGATTCTCTGTCGGTAGCGCTCAGTAAGCGCGCCATCGCTATCGTGAATCCAGTGAAGGACTTCCTCGATGGGATTGAGCTGATCGATTCTTAGCATGGGCAGCGTTAAGAGCCTCATTCAGCTTACCTCGTCCACTTCATGACCTCGAATGGGCTGCGACAGTCACGGCACCAGTAGCTACTGACTGACGCATTACCCCCAAAGGCGTTCATGATCTCTGTCGCACTCCCTAGACAAAAAGGACAGCTAGGACTCACAGGAAGCAGCGAAGGAGCCTCGCTTCTCCGAGCATCAGGGTCAAAGGAAGATTTCTGATCGATATTCTTAGCTACTCCATCCCTGCAGCCCATGTCCTTATCCTTCACTCGACCAACAATGCCCGGTTGCGATCACCTCTCACGCGTTCGACAGCATCCTCATCTGGGCAACCAGGTCCACGCGCTCGATCCTTATCCCAACCACTGTCCGGCTGCACCTGGTCAATATTGACCTCTACTAAGGCAGCTAGATCACGTAATCGATCACGATAAGCCTCAGTCATAGACTTGCTGGACTCGGTCACCCCTGCTGTTACCATAGCCTTGGCAGCCTCATCATCTGCACCAAGCCATGCCAAAACCGGTGGTAACAATCCTTTTGTGGAGTCACGCAGTAGGCTTCTAGCCTTGCTGCTTGACTCTGCGATACGTCTATACCAAGCCTTCGCCAGGCTAGCGTGAAACTCCTCCTCAGCCAGCATCTTGGGAACTCTAGTCCGTGCGGCTTCGTATCTCCCACGACTGAATCCAAGTAGTGCTACGGAGATAGCTTCATCTACTACCGTCATAGCCGCAACGATGCCTGCCCAATTCTCAAAGGCCCCGTCTAATGCACCTACCGACGTGTACTCTTCAGCTGGCCTTTCATGCTCGATTTTCAGTGGCTCGAGGCCCACGTCCTTGAGCATGGCATATAAGAGGCGAGCGTGACCCCACTCATCTTGAGCCATAGAAGAAACAGCGATTCCAGCTTCTATCGAAGGAGCTCCTAGCAACCAATCAGAGTAACGGATACCCATCATCCGCTTACTATCCGCAAGTGTCAGGATTAGACGACGGAGAGCGCTAATCCCTGTCCCATCAAGGTCCCGGATCTCTAGTAGCTCTTTCATTCACCCTCCCCTTTTGATCCAGAGAAGGGACCGTCCTGACGGTTTACTGGAATGATGTTGCTGCGTCGAATGACGCACATTTCGAACCAATTCTCTTCGTCATATGTCTTCCATGCATAAACACGTGCCATTTCATCGTCCAAAGCATCCACATAACCGATGTGTGCTAACTGGTCACCGCGATGCTTCCGAGCGAATACGTCGTAGACTCTTTCAATCATACGGGCTAAACCCCCACGCCTAGCTGACCAAGCTTCGCTCTTCCCGCGGGCGTGACCCTCTCTGTAGTCCATGGAGGATCCCAAACTTCGACGATTTCGACTTTCTTGATCCATGGTTCGATCTCAAGTCGATCTATCAGGTCTTCTCGAATAAATTCGATACACGGGCACGCTGTAGACGTAAACGTCACCTGTACTATTGCAATCTCATCGCTCAACTCAACATCATAGATGAGGCCGAGTTCTACCAGCGATATAGGCAACTCAGGGTCTAGAACCTCATCGAGTGCTGCCCATGTGGCTTCAATACGGTCAGCGGGCAGCTCCTTCAGGGGGCCTGTCCATAGATCACGCCCTCCACTCTTGTGAGTAGAGATTCGACCGGGAAGTCCTACATCGAGGCCGCGATCCGTGGTAAGTACAGTTGGCATTGTCATCCTCTTAATACGCCTGGCGCTTCTCTGCTAGCCATCCTCCCACATCTCTTCGCGAACGCTGAATTGACTCCACATAGATTTCGTTCATCGGGCCACGGCCCTTCCATCGTTTGAATACCGTGTCCCATGTGCTCTCACCGTCCTCAAATACCCAGCGCTTATCAGCGGCATCGTATTCGCACGGAAACGGGTAATCGAGCACATATTCTTCAGTCTCGCTGTCGAAATGTGCAGGCACGTTAAGTCCAAGTTCCTCACAAAGCGGGACTGTGGAGGACATCCAAACCTGTCTCAACTCGTCGTTCGAAAGACCCTTCAGTTTGTAGTCCAATTGGCCTGAGTGGCGTTTTAGGTCATCTGGTAGTCCGAACCACTCGATCGTCATAGGGAACATCCAGTCCACCGAACACTGTACGATCTCCTTAGCCTCGCCTCCTGCCTTAGCCAACCGTCGCATCCAGACCTCCCCGTGTCGTAGATGAAACGTTTCTTCCATATCCACCTTCACAAGTGCCCTCTTGAGCGGACCATAGGATGTGTTCTGATAGACATCCGATAACAAGGTTATGCCCGCACGGTCGAAGAAGCCGTTCGCTACTACTAAGTCTGCCCAGTTGTCTAGTGGCTGATCAAAACCGTAGGGATGCTTGAATTCGTGGGGCTGGCGACCGTACACCAGTTGTTCTTTCGATTCGCCAATGTCTTCGAGGAGACGATACGCGATATTCGCGTGAGCGAGCTCGTCTTGGATAATCGCGTGTGCGCTTACCTGGGTATTGGTTGACGGTGCATGCCGGGCTGCCATCCAGTACGCTGGGGCACTCATGAGCTCTGTGTCCGCTTGCACCGTCAACTGCACAATCAGGGCCTTGCGATATCCCTCGGTCATCTCCTCTCGGGACTCGACAATGTAGCCGTCTTGGATCTTCTGCTTGAGTTCGTCCTCGTTGGACAGCACCATCGAAACCTACCTTTATGACACTTTTATACCGATCAACGAAATAGTGTAATAAGTGTGGTCCCTAAAGCAAGACCTAACCGCAGCCCAATCGCTCTTCTTATAGCCCGAGAGACGACCGGATTAGCGGGTTGATCCGCTCCGGAGTCCATGGAGGATCAAACGTCAACTCCACTTCCGCCGATTCAACACCGTCCACCCCTTCTATCGCAGCCTTCGCGTCATCAACGATCTGACCAGCGACTGGGCAAAACGGTGACGTAAGCGATATGGTTACCTTCGCGTCATCCTCCCCGACCTCGATCTCGTAAACCAGACCCAGAACAACAAGGTCGAGTCCCAGCTCAGGATCTTTGACAGTCTTGAGTGCGTTCCGAATGTCCTTTTCTGTCACCGCCATATCTTCTCCTATTCAGCGGTAGAAGTGGAATGTAGATGTGGTGGAAACTCATCGGAAGTGGACTTTCTGTGCAGCTCATTCGAAAATTCTGTGATTCTGATATAGAACATCAGGTGTCTCAGTCCTCTGCCCCCTGTTACAGGCCTAATGCTGAGCGAAGAAACTCCAAACCTCAGATCTCTTCTTGCCGTGCAGCATCTGCCGTAAGCCGTTCGAATCCCAGCCTGAGCAACCAGCCCGTTCCGAAGATTATTAACACAAGCATTAACCACCGTAGAGCAGTCGCTGTGAAGCCAACACCCATGATGGGTGCTCTAAAGTCATACTGGATCAGCTGACTTCCTCTTTCAGTCATCCAATGCCAACCCGTATGAGCAAGAAGTGCAGACAGCACAACAATACCGCCAACTTCTGGGAGAACTTTACGGAACAGGAACTCGAGCAGAGGTACAGTGAGTGCGAGAACGAAAAGTTGTCCGAATTCGACCCCTACGTTGAATGATACAAGAGAGGTCAGGAGGTGAGATCCACCAAATTGGAGTACTTCAGAGAGTGCAAAAGAGAAACCAAAACCGTGTACCAACCCGAAAGAGAAGGCAATCATCCAACGGTTCTTGAGTTTCGCTCCCAAAATATTCTCGAATGCCATATAGACGATCGAAAGAGCGATTAGCGTCTCGATCAGCGGGGGGAACCAGAGAGCCTGGGGTGTAAGCCCGAGCGCAGCTGCGATCAGCGTTATAGAGTGCCCCGCCGTAAACGACGTGATGATCGGTACGAGTGCCCTAAAGCTCCGAAATGGCACAACAAGGCAGAAAAGAAATAGGAGATGATCTATCCCATCGAGGATGTGATGAAAGCCAAGTACTACGAAACGCCAAGCGGCCTGGTGCCAACGAGGATCGAGGCGGACCAGGCCGGGGTTACCCGAGTACTGGAAGGCTCGTTCTGTACCTCCTGCAGGCAAGAAACGGAGGACAGTGACTGTGCGAATACCGAGTTGTGCGAACAGAGGATCGATTGAGAAATCAGATTCCTCTGACGTGATTGTCCACTCCAGTACCACATCGAGCATCGCCTGCTGGGGTGGCAAATCAATGTCGTCTGGTAAGGGCACTGACAATGCATTCTCTATAGCATCATCATAGCTCCTAAACGCACGATCACCCGGTATCGCGATCCTGGCCGACGCTACTAGAGGACGGGCAAGAAGTTCATTGCCCTCGTACATTTGGACGTAATTAGCGATCCATTCTACTGCCGCTTCCTGGATAAGCGGTTCAGCCTCTGAGATAATTAGATATCCCGGTTCGCGCACCGGGAAATCATAATCTCGCATCGAGATCAGCGGGACTCGCACAATCATCCGCAGTGTCTCGGCATCAGGCTTCACAAATACCTGAACAGTCACATCAGCCGGAATCTCATGTGCCTCTCCAGACCACGTGGGCAAGAGAAGAGTGAGCCCGACTAGAAGCGCCGCTGAGCGACGGTAACCCATGAACATTATGAGAAACTAGGGTAATCCCGACCAACGTTACAAGGAATATGACCCCTGAATCTGTAAGTCCTGGCCCTCTTTACCATATCTCAAAACAATTGCCCGAATCGCTTCTAACGCGTAGCCTATTCGTCCGGGCTGAATAAGGCCTTGGACTACATGATTAGGGAGAAGGACTATGCATAAGCGTAACCTGACCTTTGGAATCGGTTTGGTGGTGACCATCACCGTCATAGCATGCTCGGCCAATGCGATGGATGACATGGCTGCAAGTCAGGACGGGGCAACGATGGCACCGATGTTCCAAGTCGATCCATTTTGGCCAAAACCGCTTCCGAACCACTGGATCCAGGGCGCCACCATCGGGGTCGATGTTGACTCACGAGATGACGTCTGGCTGGTACACCGAAATACACCTGACCAGTTCGCTGGGCGGACAGAGCTCGGATCAGCTCAAGATCCCCCTCTTAGCGAATGCTGTAGCCCCGCTCCGCCGGTCCTCCATTTCAACTCGGACGGGGACTTACTGAGTTCTTGGGGCGGACCCACGGACACAGGTGAATATGTGTGGCCGGTGTCGAATCACGGGATCACGGTTGACCACATGGATAATGTATGGATCGGCGGTAACGGTGGACCGGATCGCCAGATTCTGAAGTTTGCCAGGGACGGTCAGTTCCTTAACCAGTTCGGCGAATCCGGCGCACAGAACAGCAGCCTCAGTGAAGTGAACTTCGGACGAGTCGCTAAAGTCTTCGCCGACCCCGCAGAAAATGAGATTTATGTCGCGGACGGCTACCTCAACCGTCGTGTAGCAGTCATCGATGCAAACACTGGGGAAATGAAGCGCTTCTGGGGCGCATACGGCAACGAGCCGTCGGACGATCGCACTCCAGGCTATACGCCGGGTGAGACCCCACCACAGCAGTTCCGTACTCCAGTCCATTGTGCAGAACTATCCAATGACGGACTGCTCTATGTATGTGACCGTCCGTCCAATCGCATTTCTGTATTCCAGAGGGACGGAACATTCGTTAATGAAGTTGTTATCGCCCCACATACCCTGTCTCAGGGTGCTACTTGGGATATCGACTTCTCACCTGACGACGATCAGACCTGGATGTACGTGGCTGATGGCCAAAACATGAAGGTCTACGTCATGGACCGCGAGACGCTCGAAATTGTCTACAGCTTCGGTGACGGTGGTCGCCAACCAGGAACTTGGTTTGCGGTACACTCAATAGCAGTCGACTCCGAGGGTAACATTTATACGACTGAGACCTACGAGGGTAAGCGAATTCAAAAGTTCAATTACATGGGTATGGGTGAGGTTACGACCAAGGGTATGGATATGGGTGCTCCATGGCCTGCTGATAGACGACGAATTGGACAGTAACCGCTCCCGAGCGGCATAGGACGCCGCTTCGATTTTGATTACTAGCTGGCCCCACCCTCAATGAGGGTGGGGCCGCTTTGTTTCAAGCTGTGAGCCATCTCCCAGATCGTACCTTTCCGTACTGAGAGAACGTACGGCGTACATCAATCTTTGATCGGGGCTGGATGCGATTTTGGCAGTTCCCATGATGGAACAACGGGGCCGAGTACATATTGATGAGCATCAACGTGACGGACACAACGCGATCCGGGTCTCAACACACTTCTATAATACTACCGCTGAAATCGACCGCTTGGTGGATACGCTGAGATCTGTAGCCTGACGACGCCAAAACTTAAGGTCAACACATAAAGATTGCGCAATCAGAGATAAAACAACGAGCTTTAGCTCTAAGTTTATTGAGGATTAAGAAGTGGACTCAAGCCGTTCCGGCCAGGTTCTCACATCTGATCTACAAACGAGGAATAAGATTATGCGTCACCAGCGATTTGCCGGATCACTCCTGATTGGAGTCTCTGTAGGCCTCCTTGCCTGCACTGGGAATGCCGATACACAGGATGCTCCAGAAGAAATGGAAGTCGCCGATTTGACTATGGACGAGTGTTGGCTCAGGGATATTTCTCAAGAAGATGCCCAGGCCCGTGTCAGCCCCCGATCCGTAACTCCTGTTGCCTTCGAGAATGGCCAAGGGGTGCTCTGTTATGGGGCGCCGTCAGCAAGAGGCCGAGAGATCATGGGTGGGCTAGTCCCATTTGGTGCAGCTTGGCGAGTCGGTGCAGATGAAGCGACTGCACTACACCTCACCGGACCTGCCTCAATTGGAGGTGTCGCGCTTGAAGCCGGCACATACTCAATTTACGCTGAGCCGGGTGAAGAAGAGTGGACATTCTTCGTGAACCCGAGCTATGAGCGCTGGGGCATCCCGATTATGCCTGCAGTGCGAGAAACTGAGATCGGTAGTTTTACTGCCACTCCCGAGACAATGGATGAAATGGTTGAGACCATGAGATTCCGCTATGAACCGGATGATGACAACGCGATGGGAAATATCGTGTTGGAGTGGGAGAATACGCGTGTGAGCTTCCACCTACATCCGGGTGGCTGAGTCACAATATCCGGAGTAATAGAAGAGCACTGCCTCTTTAGTGGAAAAACAGAGCCCTCGGCCCTCTAGGGGCCGAGGGCTCTGCCTATTTCCTCTCCCCTAATGGCTTCCTGCACGTTTCAGCAATCTACCTGGTTGTGAGTCCATCATCTGACCATCATCGATGACCAGCGTACCATTAACAAACAGGTAATCGACGCCCAGAGCGTATTGCATTGCGTCAACTCCGAAATCTGCCTCATCCCTCAGCTCTTCTTCATCAAACACCACTAGATCAGCAATCATGCCCGGAGCCACAACTCCACGACTGTAGAGGCCAAGCCGGTGTGCAGCCAATGAACTCATTCGACGTACCGCATCCTCGAGCGTTAGAACACCATCTTCGCGAACATATTTAGCGATCACTCGAGGAAAGGCTCCAAAAGCCCTCGGATGGGAACTCGCAGTCGTTGCTGGATTCACTGGCGAAGCATCAGTGTCGATCATGACAAAGTCTGCGCGAAGTGCTTGCCACTTCTGCTCTTCGTTCATGCTCTTCGGATTCACACTAACACCTCCATTCTGCACGAGGTCGAAAAAAGCGCTCCAAACATCAGTACCTAATACCTCTGCTGCACCAGCGATCGAAAGATTGATCACATTTGGATCTGGGGCTGAAACAATCAGAACGTTATTCCAGTCCATACCAACGTGGCGATACCAATTCTCCCAATCTGAGGTGCTCTCAACCTCCTCCCTTAATCGGCTGCGCAACTCGGTATCAGAGAGCGTGGCCAGGAATACATCGGTACCCTCCGCATAGTGCCGAGGGTGCAGGAATGAGCCAAGACCAATGCCATTACGGATGTACGGGTATATGTCCGCGGTGATGTCTACACCTTCTGCACGGGCAGAGTCGATCAAAGCCAGGGCATCACTCATAAGAGGCCAATTGTCCTGACCGGCAGCCTTTAAATGGTAAATATGTACGGGAACCCCAGCACCTTCGCCGATCGTGATCGCCTCTCGGATTGCTTCCAAGACCGCGTGGCTTTCGTTCCTCATGTGCGTGAAGTACACGCCACCGTACTCTCCAGCGACCCTCGTTAGTTCAATGAGTTCCTCTGTGCGAGCATACACGGCGGGGGGATATATCAACGACGTAGAGGTTCCGACGGCACCATCTTCCATTGCCTGACGGACCAGCACCTTCATCTCCTCGAGCTGAGCAGCTGTCGGCTGAATGTCTCCCTCCCCAAGTACCACACGCCTGACCTGTGTTAGACCAACATCATGGACCACATTGATAGGAATCCCGAACCGTTCCATGATTGCGAAATACTCTGCATAAGTGTTCCAGCGGACCGTATCACCTTCGATGATCAGGGGTGCACTCTGTGTCTCGGCACTCTGGGGTGCAGGAGACCCTCCTTCACCGGATAAGTACGTCGTGATTCCTTGGCGTAGTTTGCTCTCCGCACTTGGTGGGTCCGTGATGAGCACGAGGCTGGACTGACCCATCATATCGATGAACCCAGGGCTCACGATGCGATCCCTGGCTTCGATCGTACGAACAGCATCTCTACCGCCGAGAGACCCGACTTCGGCAATTAGGTCACCCCGAATTCCTACGTCAGCTCGAAACCAAGGATTACCGGTTCCATCTATGACACGTGCACCTGAGATCAGTACATCAAACGGCACCTCTCGGTCAAAGCCTGATGTGCCCCCTCCCGATACTGCACATCCAAACAAGGTGACAAGTGTAACCGAGGTCGCTAGGGCAACGGCCATGCTATGTACAGTGCGATACATGAGTCCTCTTTGTTCCTGAAAGGCTTCAGATCCAAGAGGGTGCATCACCAGAACACCACGGGCAATGGGTGCATATGTCTACTGATCCTTGGTGTTCTCAGTGCCTAGGAACTTACCCTAGTCGGGTATTCTGCAGCGGAGGTTATATGATGCGCATCGGATCTTCCGGGATGCTCCCGTTATTGCTATTGGCAATTTTTGTAACTGCCCCGGTGGCAGCTCAGACAGTTCGGATCATTCAGACGAATGCGGCAGGAGACAATGTCCATATCATTCGCTGGCTGGCGCCCACGAGCGCAGAATCGGTCGAACCGACTCCGGCGCTCCGCTTGCGCCCGGCCCCGGGTTCTGAATCAATTGGGCCGCTGGGTGACAGCGCTTCTTATCTCACGACCTTCGCTGGAGGCTGAATGGTACGGACCTTAGCCATCCTCATGCTCATGACGCCTGCTGTGGGCATGGCTCAGGAGCCCATCGTGCCGGGTCAGACCCTTTTGGGCGCCCTGGGTCCGGGTGATCGGACCCAGAACGGTCGGGCCTTTGACGACTACAGGTACTCGGCCGTTCCGGGAGCACAGGCGCGTGTCGTCGTTCGATCGCGTCAGTTGGCCGCGGATCTGAACATCTACTTCTACGACGACTACTTCGACATGCTCCCCCTGGTCGGTGTGGGCTCTGCCCTCGAGGACTCGCTGGAGTTCACGGTGCCGGACGTCGATTCGCCGACTCTCATCGTGATCCGGATCTCGACTCTAGCCGGTGATTCCGGCCCCGCTACTGGCGACTACACTATCGAGCTTTCGGAACGCCAGGACGTGAATAGGCTACTCGCTGGCTACGAGCCCGGCCGCTCCGTTGCAGCGAAGGGACTGTCTACGCTTCAGAGCAGTTGCGATGTCCCCCCTAACCGGTCCAAGCCCTACATCGAGCAGTCGCTACCTGTGCGCTCTCCCCTCACCCATGCCGCGAGCATCTGCCACTCGGGATCGTCCCTCGACAGCCATCTGCGGGGCCCGTTGTGCGTGTACGACCCGCCTCCGTCCAGGTGGAGCGGCTTGAGCAACCACCGGCTCTGAATCGGATTCCCGGGCACGATCAGGCGCTTCACGACCTCGAAGCCCCGGCGCGCCTCCTGCTCCGTCAAGGAGGTGCCGTTCGCGGGACGCGGTGCGAAGCCGATCGAGCCGCCGGCGTGGCAGACCGAGCAGGAGAGCTGCCCGTACTTCGGGCTCTGGATCATGTCCTGGACGCACGTGCGGTAGAACTCGAAGTCGAGCTCAGGCTCCGGGGGCGGCGTGAAATACTCGGCCGGGAGCATCTCGATCCACTGGAGCACGACCTGATACTCCGGGTCGCTCGTCGACTCCCAGTAGCTACCGCCCGAGTGGCCCTCGCCACCGGCCTGCTGCGCCAGCGGTTTCGTCAGGAGCCTGCTGCTCGCGGGGTTCGAAGCGTTCACGAGCTTCGTCACGACGTCATAGTTGGCCTGGGATTGGCCGGCGGTCCACGTCCAGCCGTCAGACGTCTCCGTCATGTCCGCGAGCGCGAATCGTAGGCCCGTCTGCCAGCTGTGGCACATGACGCACGCGGGGCTTCCACCTGCGTTCGGGTAGCCACGGGGTCGCGCGAACATCGGCTCGATGTTTTGGCGGTAGTAGTCGAAGTCCGCGGCGACCGCAGCCAAGCGGTCGACCGTCGCTGCCGGCGCGGGCACGTCGGGGGGGGGGCGCGTGAGGCCAACAGTGGCGAAGACGCCCACCCCCGCCACGAGCGCGAGGGCGGCGAGGCGCATGGTGCGGTCGATCCGGCCGTTGTCTCTGCTCATCGGCTGCCGCTCCCGCCGTCGTTCACTCGGTCGGGCGGAAGGATCGCGACGTCGATCCGGGCGGGCCTTGCGCCGGTCTGCATCTTGGCGACGATCTCATGGGTCTGGAGGTCGATCGCGATCGTGTAGTCGGACCCGGACACCGCGACGTACATGTACTTGCTGTCGGGCGTCGACGTCATCCAGTTCGCGGTTGGCCCGACCTCGATCCCGCCGAGGAACTCGTAGTCAGGGAGCGACCAGCCGTAGATGCGGCTGTCGAGCCGGCTCGAGGCCCACACGGCAGAGCGGTCGGGGAGCACCTCGAGGCCGTGCATCGGCGCTCCTTGGTTTCCATCTGCATTGCGCTGCCACGCCGGGAGCGGTGGCGGGAAGAGCATCCGCTCTTTCTCACCCGTCTCCCAGTCGAGCACCCAGATGCCGTTCACGCCGGTGCCGTGGGCGAACAATTTGTCGGTCGAGCCGTCGTCCCCCGCCAGCAACGCCATCGGCCGCACGGTGTGGTGCCCGCCTTGGTCGTCGACGAGCGAGAGCGTCCGGACGACCTCGTCGATGTTCGGGTCGATGACCTCGATCGAGTTCTCACTACGCGCATTCAGTCCCGCGAGGACCCAGTTCCCATCCGGGCTCACGTACACGTTGTGGATTCCCGTCGTGACAGGAATGCTCCCGAGCTTCTCGTGTGTGTCCAGGCTGAACACGTCGACGAAGGGCGCGGCGGCGATCCCGACGTAGATCTTGCGATGCTTTTTGTTGATCGCCGCCTTGTTCGGCCGAGCTGTGAGCGGGAGCTGCTCGACGAGCTGCAACGAGCGGGTGTCATAGACGTCGAGCGTATTCTCCACCTCGCTCGTGCAGTAGTAGTAGAGCCCCTCCGGGTGGGCGAAGAGATTGTGCGGCCTGGGACAACCCTCGATGACGCCTACGACCTCGTTCGTCAACGGGTCGATGATGTGTTGGACGTTACCGGCGTTGTTGCTCTGCAGGATCCGGACAACGACCCCGTCATAGGAGTCGAGCCGTGGGACCTTCTGAGCCGAGAGCGGTGTCCCGAGGAGCAACGCTCCCAAGAACAACAAGAAGAAACGGTTCGTCCGCGTGGCGTTCATCAACGTCCTCCCCAAGGCAGTGGGCACCCTTGCCCTTAAGGGACCTTCTGGCGAGGGTCCCTTCTCTTAACTGAGCGCTGACAGTTAAGTAGAGCAAGCTCTTCGATGTCGCTATCTGGTAATAAGGCTGAGACAAGCTCAAGTAGATAGAATGCAGGTTCTCCAGACAATCTTATTCATAGGCAGCTTTGCTGCTGTGCATCTCCCTGCAGATGCACAGGAACCCCCAGACACCATCCCCTCGGACAGTGTTATCGCACTTTCGGGTGTCCGGGTCGAGGTAGCCAGAATGCGAGCGGGCGTCATCCCGATCGTGGAAGCACCGTTTCCGGTAGATATGATTAGCCGAAACCGTATCGAGCGGGCCTATCACTCAGTGGCTGAAATACTTGAAAACCTTCCGGGTGTAAGTTTAGGCGACCAAGTGGGAAGCCCATTCCAGCCTGATCTTCGCCTTCGAGGGTTTAGCGTTTCTCCGGTTGTAGGCCTTCCTCAAAGCATCAGTGTCTTCCTAGATGGCGTGCGGGTAAACGAAGCCGACGCAGCTCAGGTGCATTTCAATTTACTGCCTATGCGTGACTTGGAGCGGGTGGAACTTGTACGAGGACCAGCTGGCAACTTCGGGAAGAACTCTTTAGCAGGTGCCCTTAACCTGGTCACCCGCCGAGGGCTTGGAGACAGTCAAGTAGAGCTAGAAGTGTTCGGTGGTGATTTCGGAGATCTTGGAGGCTCACTTCTAGCATCCGGAGAGGCTGCCGGCTTGGACCTCTACAGTCGCCTGTCGTACCGTCAAACCGATGGGTGGCGAATGAAGAACCATGCCCAACAGCTCCAGGCTTTCATAAAAGTGGGTAGAAGGGGCATTCGATCTGATGCCTGGATCTCGTATACGCTATCATCGGATTCAATCGAAGGTCCCCAGGCACTTCCGGAGTCCTGGCTTAAGGGTGGGGCACTGCCGCCAGATATCACGTCACCACCCACAGACCGCAGAGAACTTCAATATACAGGAGGCAATGGGGATTACTTTCGACCGCGGCTGCACTTCTTTAACGCACGCCTTGAACAAACCCTGAACTCGGCGTTGGAGATTAGTCTTTCTGGTTTCGCACGTTTCACCGACTTCAATCAATTCAATGACAATGTCACCGAGGCAGATGCGATGGGACTAACCGGAATCGCTTCAGGAGGCAGTGCGCTACAAGTCAGATATGAACCCAACCCTGATGTAAGAGTCGCAACTGGCATCGATATAGCTAGGAATAATGTTGATATCGAGATCTTGGAGTTACCTAATCGTGCTTTTCCTGACATAGAGAAAAAGACGACTGAACTCGCGGGTACCGATGAGAATAACCTGGGACTTTATACAGATCTCTTTTGGCGAGCAGGCCGAGGAACAGCTCTTCACAGCTCTCTCCGCTTTGATCATGTAAGCGTACCCTTTAGAGATTTTTTAGACCCGGAACACAATGGCGATAACCAATTCAATCAAATCACAGGCGCCCTCGGCGTGAGCCGTGAAACCTTGCCTGGCGTAAGATTATTCGCGGGCTACGCCCGAGGGTTTCGGGCACCTGTGATCCTCGAAATCACATGCGCTGACCCAGAAGACCCCTGTCCGCTTCCTTTCGAACTTGGTGCCGACCCTCCATTGGAACCGGTCACTACTGACTCTTGGCAAGCAGGTTTCCGCACTGAACATGGCCAGATGAACACTAGCGTTACGGCATACTGGTCTGAAGTTCACAACGATCTTTTCAGCGTGGTCGATCCAGAGCAACCAACGCGTGGTTTCTTCAGGAACCTTGAAGGCACACGGCGTATTGGCCTAGAGGGTTCTATGACGATCAAATCAATCCCAGTGATTCCAGGAGCGAGCATCCAAGGATCGATCGCCTGGACTCGTGCTACGTTTGAAACCCATGCCACGTTGGCAGCCCCCTTCCTTGAGGAAGAGGAAGAGGAAACTCCAGATCAAATCCTTCCCGCCCCAGTCGTTGAGCCAGGAGACCGCTTCCCTTTGATCCCAGCTTTCACCGCTGGACTAGCTATCAGCTATGAGAGAGGTGAATACCAATCAGACCTATCGCTCCACTATGTGGGTGAACGATTCCTCGTGGGTGATGAGGGCAACAATGGAAACTTCGGAAAACTCGCTGGCTACGCCCTACTTAACCTGGATATCAGCAGAGTAGTGGGGCCTGCTACACTCTATGCGGAGGTAAAGAATCTACTTGACCAATCGTACAATCCTTTTGGGCTCATATCTCCAAATGTCCGTGGTCCATCGGAAGACATCGAACGCTTCGTTACCCCTGGGTTACCTCGGCGGATGCTTATAGGAGCAAGGTTCCGACTTCACTAAAGTCAGCTGGCCTAACGCTTTGGTCCCACCCTACCGAGTTGCCTACCCCACCTAGTCCTACTCTCAAGAGCGAGCAGTTTCCGCATGATCGCAGCACCGTCAAGCCTCGTTGCTCCAAGAATTTCAGCGGCTTCAGCAAACGGGAGAGGGGCTTCCTCACTCAATTCAGCTAGGCTTTCATCATCTCCTTCTAGTGGTGCGAACCCCTGCCTTGGGTCTTCCTCTTCCCCTTCAAGCATATTTTCTGCGGGTACGAGTTCATCTGGATCTACAGGGCCTTCAGCTGTCGCCCTGCCGGCTCGTCTATTCGCAGCGTCGATGGAATCCAGCAGTCGCTGAGCCATGGAGAGGTTCCATTTAGCGTCAGCTTGATCAGGACTTAGGCGAAGTGTGTTGCGGTTGGCTTGGACCGATGCACGAGCATGGATTATCATCGAGTCAACATGCTCAGCTGAAACAGCCCGGAGAAGACGTGACACACCTAGGTTATAGAGCGCGAGCTTCGTGACTTCATTGTCATTACTCTCCACACCAAGAGCTAATTCCTCCTCAGCTCTGGCACTCCCAAGTTTAAGCAAGCTCGTACCGAGATTATATCGGAGGTCTAGACGCAGAGAATCTGAGTCTATTCTACTCTGGTAAACCGCTGCAGCTTGTGGCAAATCTCCACTCCGATGGAGTCGATTAGCGCGCTCCACACTCTTGCGCTCATTTGCCCATGTGAAGATAAGACCGGCAAGGGTCAGAGATATCACTGTCACGCGTAGCCACGAGTCTCCGAACACAAAATCCATCTTGGAGCTATTCAAGTTCGTGGCTCATTGAGGCGGGGAGATTCTATGACTCCACCTGAATCCATCTTTCCTTCCAGGAAGAGAAGGGGCACCGCCAGCAAGAGAATCCAAAGTGCCACTCCTACAGGTTCACCACCTAGAGCTGAGGCACTCTCTGCTCTCCGAAAGCGAGCTTGCAGGGTGCGAAGCCCTGCCGCCCCACGAACATCGTGATAGCTACCACCTCCTGCGATCGCGATGCTTCGGAGCAAATCTTCATTCAACCGTGATACGACAGGTTCACCATCATCCCCAAGAACCAGAACGGGATCCTCTCCTGTGGTCATAAGACTCGAGCCCGCACTGGTACCTACGCCCGCCGTCCAAATACGAATCCCCGTCTCCGTGGCAACTGCAACTGAATCTAGAATCAAGGCCGGGTCTTCATGACCCTCCCCGTCAGTGATCAAAAGAATTGCTTGTTGAGCTTCCGGCCTGTGGCGCGCATTAAGTATCTCTGTCGCGTGCTTGATCACCAGGGATAGTGAAGTGCCCTGGTCACGCTCTTCGATCAGATCCGGAGCGAGTGATGCTGTAAAAAATCGCACGAGTTCGGGGTCATCTGTCATCGGAAGCACGGTATACGGCCAGTCTGCAAAAATGGCGAGTCCGATTCGCTCTTGCGTCAAAGACTCAGTGACTGCATTGACGACTTCCTTCGCACGGTCCAGCCGGCTCGGAGCAACGTCATTCCCAGTCATTGAAAGGGAAACATCTACTGCAACCACAAGATCTACCGGCTGTTCAGGATCCAGTGTCGGGCCAAAGTCGATGTGCGGGCCCGCAGCCGCTATGGTCAATGCCAGGCTTACTCCAATGAGGCACCATAGCCGACTCTTGGGAAACCTGTGAAGGTCGATCGAAGTCAGCCTTCTAGCCGCGTTTCTTCCGCCAAAGGCCTCCTCAAGCCTCCGGTATCTACGCCATTGGGCGGTAAGAGCTGACCCCAACACCAATACGATGATCGGAGCCAACGCCAAAAGTGCAGGATGAGAGAAGGTCACGGTAATACACCCCAGCGTGAGCCACGAAGCGTGTTTGCTCCTACCACAAACGCCATCGACCCTATCATAAGCCATAGCCCGAGGGGGACCGATTCTTCGCGTTCCGTGATGACTTCCGATGCTACCTCAAGTCTGTCGATTTCATCGTAGATAGCTTCCAGTGCCTCCACATCTGTGGCCCGGAAGTAACGCCCACCCGTAATTCGAGCAGTCTGTGTCAAAACAGTTTCCATTTCACCCACAGCCGCGCGTGGACCCTGTTCATCACCGATCGCAATCGGGTAAACCTTCACATCGAATGCTGCTGCTGCTCGAGCTGCAACTGCTGGGACGATTCCAGCTTTGTTATGAGCACCATCCGTTACAAGTATGAGAACCTTAGATGTGTGAGGGGCATCCCTGAGGAGCCCAGCCCCGGCAGCAATCGCCCCGGCAACATCAGTACCGTCAGTTAGCAGACCAACCTCCATCTCGTCCACAGCCATCTCGACTACGTACGTGTCGTGGGTTACAGGCAACCTGATCAAAGATTCACCAGCAAAAGACACCAAGCCGACATCATCTTCACGATTTTCAAGAAAACGAAGAACGGTAGCCTTTGCGGCTTGCAGTCTAGTTGTTCGCTCCGCCATGTCTTCCGCCCACATCGAAGTCGATAGATCGATCGCGAATGCGACTCCTACCCCTTCAGTGAGCGGCTCCTCCAGGATCCGGACAATACGTGGCTGACAAAGCGCTAAGATCAGGAATCCGAGTGCGGTTAACCGCATCGCACTGGGCAAGGTTTCCAACGTGCGAGCTCTCCAGCCACGGAGTGCAAGTGCTTCAGCCGGTTCCCCACGAGCTATGAGCAGTCCAGCTAGACCTTTGGGTCGTACCCACCACCACCACGCAGGCAATAGGCTTAGGAGAACCAAGAAGCCCGGCTGTCCGAACTCGAAACTCATGGTTCCCTACTCCTAGACTTTTCGACCCAATTCCTCAGCGCCCGCCAGTCGCTTTCTGCGGAGTCCGCATCCGGCCGGAGACGACCAAATTTCACAACTTCCGCCACATCCATCGACCCATAAAGATTGAGAGAGGATCCGTTAACCCCCCTACCGAGTTGCAACATCAACTCCGAACTCGTGAAACTCGGCCCCCAAGCCACATCCAGACCTTCGACATAAGTGCGCACTGCTCGGCTACTACGACCGTAGAATTCCTCCACTTCCTCGTTTAGGTGCAAACCCAGACTGAAAATTCGATCAAGCTCGTCTAGGGCAGCTTGCCACCGGACCAAAGCGGGATCTGGACCAAGGGAAGCATCGGGCGATGCTTCCTTGCTGCCCTGCTCTGTAAGCAGTTTCCTGACCATCGGGGTCATGGCTACGAGAAGCACGGTCGACAGCGATACAATCAAGACAAGGGAAAGCCAGTCCCGGTTCGCTCCCAATACATCAGAAGGCAACCTTGGTTCTAGGCCAGCACTGATGTCTCCTAGCTGAATTGGTGATGCGATCCAAACAGCTTGTCTGGCAACAGGAACCCGCTCTAGCGCCGCAAGTCCAGAATCGGCAGCAACGCCATTCCATTCCCCGATCACTGACCCAGTGTGGAAAGATGGACCCTCTATCCCTGTCGCTGGACCTATGAACACATCCAATCCGGGTACAGGCACCAACCCGATTTGAAAGGCAATCAGTGGATAGATGAGCGTCAGTATTCCCCCATCACCGAACGCTTCTGACTCCCAATCAACCGCCCTGAAGCTCTCCAGGCCGAACGCACTAGGTACTGTGTCAGGAAAATACACCACGCTGCCCGAGGGTACCCCGATTTCAACGTATAGCTCGAAGACATCACCCTGGCCTACGGTGTCTGCTGAAAGTGAGCCGGTTGCTTCCAGCGATGTTTGGGCTGTGAGCGATACCGTTGTTGTCCCAGCCACCAGCACCCAGGATATCGCCAAAGCAAGATGCATTCTCTTCATCATGTGACTCGCTCTCGGCGACGAAAGAACCTGATCAATGGCAGGACATAGTCTTCCGTCGACGTAACCTCAACTACATCCGTCTGGAGCTGGCGGAAAAGCTTGTCGATCGCAGCCCTCTGCCCTGATCGGCTTTCTGCATAATCCTGGCGCACGAGCTTGTCGCTTGTATTCAGGACCCGCCTTATACCAGTCTCCGGATCAGCGAGCGCTAGCAGGCCAACATTGGGCAGCGTTGCTGCTCCGGGATCTGTGACTCGAATCGGAATCAGGTCATGCTCACGACTGAATCGCCTCGCATCTGCCGCGAACGAGGAATCCGATTTGTCGTCTAACAGAAAGTCGCTAACTAGGAAAACTGCAGTCCTTTGGTGAAGAACTCTGGCTGCATACTCGAGCGCACATGAGAGCTTCGTGCCTTTCCCAGAAGGACGAAACGAGAGGAGATCTAATACCAAGCGCATCGCGTGGCTGCGCCCACTATCCGGGGGTATGTAGAGTTCCACACGATCAGTCACAATGAGCAGACCAACGCGATCGTTGTTGTCCGTAGCCGCTAGTGCAAGGATCCCTGCGATCTCAGACACGATCACCACATTCGGCTTAAGCCCTGTTCCAAAATCCTTGGATGCTGAGCAATCAACAATCAGAAGAACACTGAGTTCCCGCTCTTCAACGTGCTCTTTGACAAAAAGATGACCACGCCGAGCGGTAACATTCCAGTCGATCGCCCGCACATCGTCACCCGGCTGGTATTCCCGAACATCTGAGAACTCCATCCCGCGTCCCTTAAAAACCGATCGGTACTCTCCGCTGAACAGCGACTCGACCAGTCCGCGGGTACGCAACTCGATATGCCGCAACCACGCAGTTACCTCTTTGGAGAATACTCGCTCGCCGTCCACAGCCTTCAGGGGGTCGGAACAGCCCCGAGCACCCGCCGCATAATCTCCTTAGTGTCGATGCCTCGGGCGTCTGCTTCATACGTGGTCCGCAGCCGGTGCCTCAGAACAAGCGGCGCCATCGCTTTAACATCATCCGGAAGCACAAAATCTCTGCCTCTCAGGTACGCGCGGGCGCGGGCTGTCCGGGTTAGAAAGATCGTCGCACGCGGAGACGTACCAAAATCGATCAAGTCCTCGAGATCTTCTAATCCATAGACTCCTGGTTCCCTGGTAGCGAAAGCGAGTTCCACGACATAGTCGAGGATTTTTTCATCTAGGTGGACTGCAGCAACCTCAGCGCGAGCAACTGAAATCTGCTCGACTGTGGCAACAGCTTCGATCGGCCGAGAATCTGTGCTCGCAACACGGCGAACAATCATTTTTTCTTCATCACGGGACGGGTGGCTGATATCAAGCTTCAAAGCAAAGCGATCAAGCTGTGCCTCAGCTAGCGGATATGTTCCGTGCAGTTCGACCGGGTTCTGGGTCGCTAGCACCATGAACGGGGAGTCCAGCGAGTGTGTCTCTCCCGCGATTGTGACCTGCTGCTCTTCCATTGCTTCTAGCAAGGCAGCCTGCACCTTCGGGGGTGCACGGTTGATCTCGTCAGCCAGAATGATATTTGAGAAGATCGGGCCCTTGTGCACTCTAAAATCTCCAGTTCCCTGATCAAAAACTGGAGTACCGACAATATCGGTTGGCAACAGGTCGGGGGTGAATTGGATTCTGCGAAATCCAGTTTGAATTGCCTCAGCTAGCGTGCGAACCATAAGTGTCTTAGCGAGTCCTGGCAGACCCTCAAGCAACACATGCCCGCCGGTCAGTAGCCCGACAAGAAGCCCCTCAACAGCATGATCTTGCCCTACGACCCGCTCATGAACCGCCTCCGAGACCTTGGTCAGTAGCTCGTTTTCTTGCCTTGCAGTCGCGCTCTCCACTAGGCCCTCACACCCTGTGCAGCTTCGTGCCACCCAATCCGGTCTTTATGATATCGAACCCGTTCAATCTGTTCCGAATCTACTGAATCAAGATCCTCGGAGGGTATCAGGAAGTCTTTACGCTTGGTTGTCGTCATTGAGCCGGTGATCTCCTCTTAGGCTTCAGCGGGGAAACAATCTTCGCGGACGCAGGCCAGGACGCTAGGCACAAGCCGGTGTCCCCAACCTTTCTCGAGCAGTCCCCAGGGCTCTTTCGATAGCCAGTGCTGCAGCAAGCAAGGCCTCATCCGCTCCAGCAGCGCCTACTAGTTGGAGACTAACTGGCATCCCGTCGTCGTCGAGTCCTACCGGGATGGTCACTGCGCAGAGGCCCAACATGTTCACACAGCAAGTCGGGCGGAGCGCGGTAATATTGGTCTGCAGGTACGCACTCATGTCCTCTAACTCAGCTACGGGCGGAGGTGTAATAATTGTGGCTGGAAGTACCAGCAACGACCCTTCCTCGAAGAGCCGGTCCGCCACAGACATCAGCCGATAGTGCTCTTCCACAGCGAGGGTATAAGCTTGATCAGAAAGAGGATCTGCAGCTTCAAGCCGATGTCCTATGGTCGGATGAATAATATCCAGCCACTCCGGAAGCTCCTGCTCAAGAAAGGCCCTACACTCTGTACCGACGATACCACTGCGCCTGTAATGATCGAAGGCTTCATCCAAAAGGGAGCCGTCTACATCAGTACGTTGTACACCAACCACTTCCAGCTCATCGAGCGCCATATGGACCTGGGCACTGATGTCGCCCGGACAATCGTCCCAAATCAAGCAACTAGGTAGAGCAATCCGTAGGGATGAGAGTTTGGTCGTGGTGATATGCGCCAGAAAGGCTTCTGGATCCCCCCAAGCCGGATCTACAGCGCCAAAAAAATATGCTGCGTCTTCGACAGACCGAGTCAAGCCTCCGACGCTATCCATTGTACTGCTTAGTGGCACGACTCCATCAACTGGCCAGCGACCCCAGGTCAGTTTGTGTCCAACGGTCCCAGTCATTGCTGCAGGTATCCGTATAGAACCTCCTGTATCGGACCCAAGGGCCAAGAAAGCGGACCCTTCCCATAGGCTCACCCCCGCGCCGCACGAGGAACCTCCTGGTATCCGATGAACTTTCTCATCCCAGGGATTCCGCGGCGTCCCCCAGTGCGGATTGATACCGACTGCCCCAAAGGCAAATTCGACTGTGTGTGTTTTGCCAATCATGACCGCCCCTTGAGCACGGAGCTGGGCAACCAGCCAGGCATCACTTGACCAAACATCCGGCAACTGCCGCACTGTTCCCGCAAATGTAGGAAATCCTTTCGCGCCATAGAGGTCCTTGGCCGAAATGGGGATCCCATGAAAAGGTCCTGGGGCAACTCCGCGAGCCAGAAGCTCATCAGCCCCTCGAGCCAATCGGATGGCTCCTTCAAGATCGAGAGATTTGTAGGCGTTCAGGTAATCCCCATGCTCCTTGTGCCGACTCACTGCGATCTCGGTCAACTCCGCAGCAGAGATCATCCGGTACCTCATGGCTTCTGCTAGCCGTGATAGAGGTTGTGCAAGAATGTCATCCATGACGGCATGATAGGTCGAGTTCGTCACAACTCGCGAATCCTCTACGTGGCGGCTTGACCGTTTCAGTATGCGCATTGGATGTTGATCACTCCCACACGTCTTCCCTGAGCTTGAGATCACATCATGAAACAGCGACTCCTCACTCCACTGATTTTGTTTGCCATCGCATTCGCTGTAACCCACACACATCTCGAGGCGTCCTTGATTCAACAGGAAGAGGAGCAGGAAGAGGGTCCAGGGGACGACAAGTCCTACTCAGATGTCATAACTAGTGAAGCTGTAACAAGTACGGGGCTCTTCACCACACATATGATCGGTGACGACCTATACTACGAGATCCCGCTCAATGAGCTCGGCCGAGAGATGCTTCTATTGACACGGATTGCTAAGTCTGCAGACGGCTCAGGCTATGGTGGATCTAAGGTCAATACATCCGTCGTACGCTGGGACCGTAGAAACAAGCGCGTATTTCTGCGGCTCGTGAGTCACCAAAACTATGCTGATGATGGTGAACCGATTGCGCGTGCGGTTGCCAGTTCCAACTTCGAGCCACTGATCCACACGTTCGAAATCGAGACGTTTTCGAACGACTCCTCCGCCCTGGTAATCAACGTCACTGATCTCTTTACAGACGACGTCCCGATGCTGGGCTTACAGAAGAATAGGCGTGAAACCTATGGAGTCCGAAGCGTAGACCCAGACCGCACTTTTGTTCTCCGATCGAGTGCTTATCCCCGAAATGTTGAGGTACGCCGGCTACTCACTTATGAAGCCTCTGAACCCCCTTCCAATGATCCAACAAACACGCTGTCTATGGAGATGCATCATTCGATGCTCGCCCTACCTGACAACCCGATGCAGCCCAGACTCTGCGATGAGCGCGTGGGCTTCTTCAGTACGAGCCAGATTGATTACGGGCTCGATGAGCAGCGTGCTACGGAACGGTGTTTTATAACACGCTGGCGCCTAGAACCCAGCGACCCAACTGCCTTCGCTCGCGGAGAACTCGTCGATCCGGTAGAGCCCATCATCTACTATATCGACCCGGCAACACCTATGAAGTGGCGACCGTACCTGAAGCAAGGCCTGGAAGATTGGCAGATTGCTTTTGAAGCAGCAGGCTTCAGTAACGCAATCATCGCGAGGGATGCGCCGACACCAGATGAAGACCCGGATTGGAGTGCCGAGGATGCCCGTTACTCAGTGATCCGCTACCTGGCATCAACAGTTCAAAATGCTTCAGGCCCACACGTTCACGACCCTCGCACAGGAGAGATCCTCGAGAGCGATATCCAGTGGTACCACAACGTGATGAACCTGCTCAGAAATTGGTTCTTCATTCAGACTGCAGCTGCAAATCCTGATGCACGAGGAGTCGAATTTAGCGACGAAGTCATGGGCGAACTCATCCGCTTCGTTTCCTCGCATGAGGTAGGGCACACACTGGGCTTACAGCACAACATGCAGTCGTCTGCTGCATATCCTGTTGACTCGCTCAGAACCCGTTTCCCGTGTCGGATGGGTATTGCTCCATCAATCATGGATTATGCGCGTTTCAATTATGTGGCCCAGCCCGGTGATGATACGTGCTTCATGCCTGCGATTGGCCCCTACGATCA